>Ga0114962_10004301_pt1 | contig 11340 bp, 10 predicted proteins | sample C_130820_MF_Meta_FD_87017 | JGI IMG/M metagenome (GOLD analysis project Ga0114962, IMG submission 87017) | Freshwater microbial communities from Lake Croche, Canada to study carbon cycling - C_130820_MF_MetaG | ecosystem: Environmental > Aquatic > Freshwater > Lake | place: Lake Croche, Canada... | reverse complement strand
TGCTGTGGCCGTGGTGGGAATCGGCGCTCTGATTCTCGGCGTGGTGATGATGATCGTGTGGCGGATCTCCGCCCCTGCCTATTTCCAGGGCCTCACCCTGCCGATGCGTAACAGCGCCGATCTCGTGCTGGTGCCCGCGACCGCCACCGAGGCGATGTTCGGCCTGCCTGATTCCGGTGACATGCCGACCGTTATCGCGCAAGACCTGTCCAACCTGCCCCCGGGCGAGACCGCGGTCAACCCGGAGACCGGCGAGGAATTCACCAGGGGCGGCTAATGCTCCGGGAACTAGGCTAGCGCCGCGTGAAAATCGTTCGGTGCCAGGGTTTTTCGACGATGCCGGTGATATCGCTCATGACGTGCTTGATGGTGAGGTACTCCTCGAAGGAGTAGTCCGACATGTCCTTTCCGAAACCGGAGGCCCCGAGGCCGCCGTGCGGCATCTCGCTGATGATCGGAATGTGGTCATTGATCCACACGCACCCGGCCTTGATCTCCCTCGATGCCCGTTGCGCGCGGTAGACGTCGCGGGTCCACGCTGAGGCGGCCAGGCCGTACTCGGTGTCGTTGGCCTGACGCAGTGCGTCATCGTCACCGTCGTGGCGGCGCACGGTGAGCACCGGCCCGAAGATCTCGTCGCGATAGGCCTCCGAATCCTCGGTGACATCGGCCAGCAAAGTGGGCAGGTAGTAGGAGCCCGGCAGATCCGGGGCCTTGCCGCCAACGACCACGCGGGCGCCCTGGCCGGGGGCGCGGGCGACGATTGCGGCGATCTTGTCGCGGTGTGCCCGCGAGATGACGGGACCGAGGTCGGTGTCGGGATCGGCAGGATCGCCCACGACAATCGTGCCCATCAGTTCGGCCACCCCGGCCACGAAGTCGTCGTAAAGATTGCCGGCCACAATCGCACGGGTGGCCGCCGTGCAGTCCTGACCCGAATTGATCAGCGCGCCCGCCACAGCTCCGTGCACGGCGGCGTCGAGATCGGCGTCGTCGAACACCACGAACGGGGCTTTGCCACCGAGCTCGAGTTGGGTCCGGTGGCCGTGAATCGCCGCCGCCGCCATCACTTTTCGGCCCACCGCGGTCGACCCGGTGAAGGTCACCACGTCCACACCTCGGTGTCCGGCCAGCGCGGTGCCTGAGTCGGCACCAGCTCCGGTCACTACGTTGAACACCCCGTCGGGCAGGCCGGCCTCGGACGCCAGCCGGGCCAGCGTCAACGTGGTCAGTGGCGTGATTTCAGCCGGTTTGATCACCACGGAGCAGCCGGCGGCCAGAGCGGGGATCACCTTCCAGACCGCCATCTGCAGCGGGTAGTTCCACGGCGTGATGGTGGCGACCACACCCACGGCCTCGCGCCGGATCGACGAGGTGTGGTCAGCGGAGTACTCCGCGGTGGCCTTGCCCTCGAGGTGGCGGGCCGCGCCGGCGAAGAACACGATGTTGTCGATGCTGCCGGGCACGTCGAACTCAGTCGCCAAGCGCACCGGCTTGCCGGTCTGGCTGACCTCTTCGGCCACGATCTCGGCGGCGTGGCTCTCGACGAGCTCGGCCAGTTTCGCCAGCACATTGGACCGCTCGGCCGGGGTCGCAGCCGACCAGGCGGGCAGAGCGGCGCGGGCCGAGGCAACCGCCACCTCGACATCGACGGGAGTTGCGAGCGCCATTTCGGCGACGACTGCGCCGGTTGCGGGGTTGATCACCTGATGGCGGCTTCCATCGGTACGCACCGGTGCGCCATCGATCCAGCTACTGGGAATCATCGAGCAACGGTAACCGAGGCGGCCGACGCCTGCTACGAATTCCTGCGCAAAATACCGGCTGAAACAGTACTTTCCGCGTCTGCGATTGCTAACAGCGACGGATTCCGTGCACAATCAAACGATGGACGACATGTCCAAGACCATCATCGAGAAGCTCCAGCGCGACGGCCGGCGCTCCTATGCCGGGATCGGCAAGGACGTCGGCCTGTCCGAGGCCGCGGTGCGCCAGCGGGTACAGCGATTGATTGATGCCGGGGTGATGGACATCGTCGCGGTCACCGACCCGATGCAACTGGGTTTCAACCGGCAAGCGATGGTCGGGATCCGCTGCCAGGGCGACACCACCAAGGTCGCTGAGCGGCTCGCGAAAATCGACGCCGTTTCGTATGTGGTGCTGACGGCGGGCAACTTCGACGCACTCGTCGAAATCGTCTGCGCCGACGACGCCGAGCTGCTGGAACTGCTCAACACCGAGATCCGGGCGATACCTGGCGTGACATCCACCGAAACGCTCGTCTATTTGAAACTCGTTAAACAACAATACAATTGGGGAACACGATGACCACCACCGAAACCCGGGATCTCACCGCGGAGTTGTCAGCCAAGGCCGACCGCCATCTGTGGGGACACTTCGCCCGACACGGACACGGCATCAGTGCGCCCATCATCTCGCGCGGAGAGGGCTGCTACGTCTACGACAGCCACGGCAAGCGGTACTTCGACGGGCTGTCCGGACTGTTCGTGGTTCAGGTCGGCCACGGTCGCACCGAGCTTGCCGAGGCCGCCGCCAAGCAGGCCGAGACACTGGACTTCTTTCCACTGTGGTCCTACGCCACCCCACCCGCGATCGAACTGGCCGACCGGTTGGCGCACTACGCCCCCGGCGATCTGAACCGGGTGTTCTTCACCACCGGCGGCGGCGAAGCGGTGGAAAGCGCCTGGAAGCTGGCCAAGCAGTTCTACAAGCTGACCGGCAAACCCGGTAAATACAAGGTGGTGTCGCGATCCATCGCCTATCACGGCACCCCGCAGGGCGCACTGGCCATCACCGGCCTGCCGGAATTCAAAGCGCCCTTCGAACCCCTTACTCCCGGCGGCTTCCGGGTGCCGAACACCAACTTCTACCGTGCGCCCGAACCGTATGACACCGACATCAAGGCGTGGGGCCGTTACTGCGCCGACCGGATCGCCGAAGCCATCGAGTTCGAAGGTCCCGACACGGTCTGCGCGGTGTTCCTTGAACCGGTGCAGAACGCCGGTGGCTGCTTCCCGCCGCCGCCAGGGTACTTCGAGCGGGTCCGCGAAATCTGCGACGAATACGACGTGCTGCTGGTCTCCGATGAGGTGATCTGCGCGTTCGGCCGCATCGGATCGATGTTCGCCTGTGACGACTTCGGCTACGTGCCAGACATCATCACCTGCGCGAAGGGAATGAGTTCGGGGTATTCGCCGATCGGCGCGATGATCGCCAGCGACCGGCTGTTCGAACCGTTCAACGACGGCAAGACCACCTTCGGCCACGGCTACACCTTCGGCGGGCACCCGGTGTCGGCGGCGGTGTCGCTGGCCAACCTCGACATCTTCGAGCGCGAGGGAATCAACGACCACGTCAAGACCAATGCGCCGATCCTGCGAGCCACCCTGGAGCAATTGTTGGAGCTTCCGATCGTCGGCGACGTTCGAGGCGAGGGCTTCTTCTACGGCATCGAACTCGTCAAAGACAAGAAGACCCGGGAAACGTTCGACGACTCCGAGAGTGAGCGCCTGCTGCGCGGATTCCTGTCAGCAGCACTGTTCGAGGCCGGCCTGTACTGCCGTGCCGACGACCGAGGGGACCCGGTGGTCCAACTGGCCCCGCCGCTGATCAGCGGGCCGGCCGAGTTCGATGAGATCTACCAGATCCTGCACCGGGTGCTGGGCGAAGCCAGCCGGCTGATGTGAACCCGGTCCCTGGGAACCCCAAGCCGTCTGTTGATCCGGTCCGGTGGCAGCCCCCGCCGGTAGCAATGTTGCCCGAGTTCGGGCCCGCTGAGCTGAAGATCATGCCCATGCCGGGTGATGCCCCCGAAGACATCGTCGTCGACGCCGACGGCGCGCTGTGGACCGGACTAGTCGACGGGCGAATCGTCCGGATCGAGCCGGGCGGTGCCACCCGGGTTGTCGGGCAGACCACCGGGCGGCCACTCGGGATGACGGTGGCCCGCGACGGCCGGCTACTGATCTGCACCAGCCCGGGCGGACTACTCGCGATGGATCGCACAAGCGGGGACACCGAGGTGCTGGTGGACGCGGTCGATTTCCGGCCGCTGAACTTCTGCTCAAATGTCGTCGAATTACCAGACGGCACAATCTATTTCACCCAGTCCACTGCGAAGTTCACCTACGCCAACTTCAAGGGCGCCATCACCGAGGCCCGCGGCGACGGCGGGCTGTTCCGGCGCGACACCGACGGCACCGTCACCACACTGCTCGACCACCTGTACTTCGCGAACGGTCTCACCGCGACGCTGGATGGCACGGCCCTGGTGTTCGCCGAAACCCAGGCTCGACGACTGTCCAAGTACTGGCTGACCGGACCGGAGACCGGGACGGTGACGCCATTGGCTGAGCACCTGTCCGCTATGCCGGACAACATCTCGACCGGATCCGACGGCCGAATCTGGGTGGCAATGGTTAGCGAGGTCAATGCCGCCGCCGACGCCTTGGCGCCGCGCGCACCGTGGTTGCGCAAGCTGATCTGGGCACTACCCGACCGGTTACAACCGCAGATCTCCCCGGAGGTTTACGCGGTCGCGTTCGATCCCGATACCGGAGCAGCGGTCGCCGGCGTAAGGATGAAGCGCCCGGATTTTGGCGTGGTGACCGGACTGGTGGAGCACCAGGGCCGGTTGTGGATGAGCAGCATCGGCTTCCCGGCCGTGGCGCACTGCGCACTGCCTGCCTGACCGGCGAGGCTCCCGGAAATCACTGCCGGAGTCGCCTATTCTGCGTCACATGGGCACCCCTGGGCGTTTGGCGTGGGCCGCTGCCCTGGCGGTGACGTTCGTGGTGCTGGGTGCCCCGGTGGCGGTGGCCGAACCCATGAACTCGACCGACCCCAACAGTTGCCCATATAAGGACTCCACCCCACCGGCGGTGGACTCCTCCGAGGTGCCCACCGCCGGTGACCCGCCCCAACCGCTTCCGGTACCGGCCTCGGCGGTGGGCGGGGAAGCTCTGAGTAGCTGCGGAGTGATCGTCGCAGCAGGGACGGCGCCGCTACCCACCGACATCTCTGCTGAGGCCTGGCTCGTTGCCGACCTGGACTCCGGCGACGTCATCGCGGCGCGCGATCCGCATGGCCGCCACCGTCCCGCCAGCATCATCAAGGTGCTGCTCGCCATGCAGGCGATCAACGAACTTCCGCTGAACAGGATCATCGAGGGCACCCAGGACGATGCCAACGCCGAGGGCACCAAGGTTGGCGTCGACGTCAACGGCCGTTACACCGTCAATGATCTGTTGCACGGCTTGCTGATGCACTCCGGTAACGACGCCGCCCATGCGCTCGCCGTCGCGCTCGGCGGCATGGATGTCGCGATGCAAAAGATCAATGCGCTGGCCGGGAAACTCGGCGCTCGCGACACCCGGGTGGCCACACCGTCCGGCCTCGACGGTCCGGGCATGAGCACGTCGGCCTACGACATGGGCCTGTTCTATCGCTACGCGTTCAACAACCCGACGTTCACCGCTATCGTCGGCACCCGCACCTACAACTTCCCCGGCCACGGCGATGCACCGGGCTATGAGCTCGAGAACGACAACAAACTGCTCTACAACTATCCAGGCGCACTGGGCGGCAAGACCGGCTTCACCGATGACGCCCAGCAGACCTTCGTCGGAGCCGCCAACCATGACGGCCGCCGACTGGTCTCGATCCTGCTGCGCGGCTCCAGAGAGCCCATTCCGCCGTGGCAGCAGGCCGCGCACCTGCTCGACTACGGCTACACGACTGCCGCCGGCACCACAATCGGCACTCTGATCGAGCCGGACCCGTCACTGATGCCGCCGAAAGCGGACGCAGCAGTCAGTGCGGCACCGATGCTCAGCGTCGACGCCCTTCCGGTGCGGATCGGCGTTGCGGTGATCGGCACGCTGATCATCTTCAGTCTGATCGGAGTGGCGCGCTCGCTGAATCTTCGGCAACAGGCGCGCTGATTTCGGTTGCCGCCCACGCGGTGGCGAACAGCACCAGCCTGGCGGTCATGTAGGCGAACACCATCACCCCGAGCACCGGGCCGAACACTGCGCCCGCCGGGCCATGCAGCACGATCCGCAGGTAGACAGAGGCGACCTGTTTGAAGATTTCGAAGCCGACGGCGGCCAGCAGTCCGGCGCCGGCGCAACGGCGGAATGGAACAGCGTGGCGGGGAAGCCGGGCGATCATCGCGGTGAACAAAAGCCAGGACACACCGACCGAGGGGATGATCAACGCGGGAACAGCCAGCGCAGTCAGCCCGATGGTCAGCAGGCTGGCCACGAACGCGACCGCTAGGGCACGCAGATCAGACAGCTTGTTTTTGACGAAACCTGTTGTGGCGCTGGATTGTCCCCACATCTGTGTGAGCGCCTCACGAACGCGCTGCATCCACAGCAGGCCGACATAAACGGCGGTGGCCAACCCGATCAATCCGACGGATGTCCGCGAGTCGATAGCCGAGTCCATCAGGGCTATCAATTGCGGACCCAGATCGCCGGGAACGGCCGCCTTGACCCGGCTGTCGATCTCCGTCAACAACTGCGGCCGGCCGGCTAGTACGAATCCGACCACCGCGAAGCCGAGCATCAACAGCGGGAACAGCGCGAAGATGGTGAAGTAGGTGATGCCCGCGGCGTAGAAGTCGCCCTGGGCTTTGTCGTAGCGCTGCTGAGCCCGCACGGCGTGGTCCAACCAGGCGTAGCGGGCGCGCAGCCGGTCGAATGTTCGCTTCATCTCCCCGGCAGGAACCCCAGCCGCTCGTAGACCCGGCCCAGGGTCGTGGCCGCCACCCCGCGGGCACGCTCGGCGCCGGTGGCCAGGATGGTTTCGAGTTCGCCCGGGTCGGCGAGCAGTTCGACCACCCGGGCCCGGATCGGCGTGACATAGGCGACGACGGCGTCGGCGGTGTCGGATTTGAGGTCCCCGTAACCACGGCCCGTATATCCGGCGACCAGGGTGTCGATCTCAGTGCCGGTCACCGCAGACTGAATGGACAGCAGATTCGACACCCCCGGCTTGGCGTCAGGGTCGAAGCGAATCTCACGTTCGCTGTCGGTGACCGCCGAGCGGATCTTCTTGGCCGACACCTTGGGATCGTCGAGGAGATTGATCAGACCGGCATCGGTGGCCGCCGACTTGCTCATCTTGGCGGTTGGGGTGGCCAGGTCGTAGATCTTCGAGGTCGCTTTGGCGATCATCACCTCAGGCACCACGAGGGTGTTCGGGAAACGAGCGTTGACCCGTTGCGCCAGATCGCGGGCGAGTTCGAGGTGCTGGCGCTGATCCTCACCGACCGGAACGAGATCGGTGTCGTAGAGCAGCACATCGGCGGCCTGCAGCACCGGATAGGTGAATAGGCCCACCGTCGTGGAGTCCGATCCCTGCTTGGCCGACTTGTCCTTGAACTGCGTCATCCGCGACGCCTGGCCGAAGCCGGTGAAACAGCCGAGCACCCAGGCCAATTCAGTGTGGGCGGGCACATGGCTCTGCACGAAGATTGTCGAGCGTGTCGGGTCGATTCCCAACGCCAGATACTGAGCGGCCGTTACCAGGGTGCGCCGGCGGAGCACCGCGGGATCCTGCGGCACGGTGATCGCGTGCAGGTCGACCACACAGAAGAATGCTTCGTAGTCGTCCTGCAGCGGAACCCACTGCTTAACGGCGCCGAGCGCGTTGCCGAGGTGCAGGGAATCCGAGGTGGGCTGCACACCGGAGAAGGCAACGCGACGAGAGGGAGCGCTCATGATCCGTTAATCCTGTCACGGCGCCGCTAACTGCTAGCGTTTTGCTCCATGCGACGACTACCGCTGGTGCTGACCGCGCTGCTGACGACGATGATCCTGCTGGCTGGTTGCTCGAACAGCCCCGGCGGGGGCGGGGGCGAGAAACGCCCGGGCTCGGCCGCGGTGGTAGTGGTCTCCGGCGGCGACGCCACGAGTCCGTTCACGACCCCGGATGCGGCCTGCGCCACCGGCCTGGCGGCGGGCAACACCAGCACCGCGATCCGCGAGTTCCTGCTGTCCAAGAAGTACACCGTCTACACCTCGCCAGCCATGGCCGGCCGCGGACAGGTGACCGACCAGACCGGCTTTGGCGCATTCGGTGTCTGCCCGGTCACCCTGCCGGAGAACATGACGGTGAACTCGACCGGCAGCATCGACACCGCCGGCGAGCACCTGGCCCGTTTCATCAACTGGCTCAACACCGAGAAGGGCGTCACCGAGGTTGATTTCGTGGGCCACTCAATGGGCGGGCTGTACTCCCGGGCCGCGATCCGGGTTTTGGCGACAACCGGTAGCAAGGTCAAGACCCGTTCACTGACCACGATCGGCACGCCGTGGCAGGGCAGTTACCTGTCCGACTATGCCAACAATCTGCTGCCGCTGTCCGACTGCGTCGGAGACAGCTTCTGCGAAACCTCGATGAAGACCTTCGCCGAGGAGGTGAAGCGGACCATGGCCGGCTCGGGCCGCGAGGTCAATCAGGCGTACCTGATGGGCAAGGACGGCTGGAACCAGTTCCAGTCCGGCGTGCTGACCAACATCCCGGTCGTGCTGATTGCCGGTAAAAAGTTCACCCTGCCCGGCCCGGGCAATCCCGCGGTGTGGCCCAACGATGGCATCGTCTCGCTGCAGAGCGCACTGGCTAAGAACCTCACTGATCCGGTGCTCCCACACCGGCGGTGTTTCACCTTCGATGACACCCACTCCATTTACGTGTCCAACCTGGCCGGGCTGGAGTGGAAGACAGCGTTGACGTGGGATCCCGCGGTGCTCGAGGTAGTTCACCAGGCCATCGAGGGCGCGCCCAAGGCCATGGAGTCGGCCAACCGCCAGGACTGCCCGGCGGCCTAGCTGCGAACCGTTTTCGGCGTCAAGATCCGCATCGCGGCGTCGAGGACGAGATCAAGGTCGTCGCCCAACGCCCCGATCGTCCACTCGCGGGCCATCTCGGATAGCGCCCCGACATATATCGCGGCCTGTACTTCGCGCGTCATCGGATCGGATTGGGCATCGACTCGCCGGAGGTCGGCCAGGATCACCCTGCGCAACGCGGCCGTGGCCGCTGCGCGGCGGCTTGCGAAAACCGGATTGGTGCCGGCGCCTGCGAACAGGACCCTGCCCCGGCGTCGATCGGCGGCGGTGAATTCGAGGACCACCCTGATCCCGGCCCGCAACCGGGCACGGTTCGCGGCGGGGAATTCGGCCATCGCCGCGGTCAGGACCCCACCCAGGTCGATGACAACCTCGTCGTACAACGCTCCGAACAATGCGTTGATGTCGGTGAAGCTTTCGTAGAAGTACCGTGAGTTCAACTCCGCGGTCCGGCACACCGACCGCACGGACACCGCGGCCTCGCCGCCGTCGCCGAACAGTTCGAACCCGGCGCGGATGAGTAACCGCCGCCGTTCGGCTTGTCGGTCGGATGGTGAGACACCCGCCCATCTGGACCCTCGCGACTCCCGCAGTGTCATACCCGCCCCCCGGCAACTAACGGCTTTCACGCAATTCACTTGTTTATACCCCGACCGGCTTGGCAGTTGCTCAAACTGACCGGTCGCGCCCTTCGCGGTCGAGTATTGCTGAGCGTTTCCCACTAGACGTGCGGGTTCCGGTCCGGCTCGCCCACAAGGCAATGATCTGAACCGCAGTTCGCTTGTTTGCCCTGTTCAGTAAGCGCGAGGGTGAAGAGTGTGGCCGGCGGGGGGCCACCGCCGAGAGGGTCTTGCGCGACTGTTACCCCTCGTGCTTATGCTCGTCGTCTCAGCGGATTGTCAGGCAATTCTAAGAACTTTGTGACATCGCCAGATTCGGTCTCCGACGGACCTCCGATCCGGCAAACCGGTGCTAATTTCTGGTCACGTTCGTAACCAAAAACGTGAGAGAAGGCACCCATGTTCTCAGCTGAAGCATCCACCTACATCGGACGGATCGGCGCTTTGGCCATCGCCCTCGGCATCGGCGGCGCGGTAGCCACCCCGCCGTGGGTGGCATCGGCCGATGATTCGGGATCGTCATCGACGCCTTCCTCAACCGCCTCGTCCAGAGCCCGCGACAAAGCTGTACCGAATAACGCTGCATCGACCAACACCTCGCCGACCTCTCGGGCATCCCGGCCCGCCGCGGCACAGCGCAACTCGCATGAACGGCCAAGCGGGCCTGTACCGAAGCTGAGCGTGGCCCGGGTCGATCTGTCGTCGCCATCTCGGGCAGTCCCGGTACCGACACCTCCGACCCCCGCGCCCGAGACACCCGCGATCGAGGCATCCGCACCTACCGCGCCGGCGGCCACTGCATCCACTGCGCCAAGCGCACGGACCATGCCCGCCCGGGTCGTGGCGCGGCCTGCCGCAGCGGTAGCAGCGACCGGTCAGCTATCGGTTCCGAATCCATCACCCTCGGGCAAGAGCACAAGCGCACCGACCGGTCCGCTGGACTTCCTCACTGCGACAATGTCTTTGGTGAGCCGGGAGATCAACCGGCTCATCTTCAACCAGACGCCGACGGCGAAGCCCGTCCTCAACAGTCAAACCAACCCCGTCATCACCGGGTCGATCGCCGGATTCGATCCCAATGGCGATGCGCTTGCCTACACGGTCACCCAAGCGCCCGCCGGCGGCTCCGTCGTGGTGGATCCGGCCGGAAACTTCACCTATACCGCGGACCCGGCTCTCGCGGCGACCGGCGGGGCGGACACATTCGTATTTCAGGTCCGCGATACCGGATTCCACCTGAATTTCTGGACGCCAACGACGATTTCGGTCCCGGTGACGCTGAACGTCCTGGTTCCGCAGGCCGATCATCAGGTCACGGCCGCGCGCACCGCGGCTCCCTCGGCGGCGGCAACGACCGCTCAGGGCACCGGCACGGTGGCCTACAGCGTCGGCGACAACTGGGGTGCGGGCTTCGTCGGCAATATGGCTGTGACAGCCGGCCAGAGTGGCCTCAAGGGCTGGACGGTGAGTTTCACCACCCCGGCGCAGATCACCAATCTCTGGAACGGCGTGATCTCCAGTCACATCGGGGACGCCTACGTCGTCACCAACGCACCGTGGAACGGACAACTCGCTGTCGGGCAGAGCGCTTCCTTCGGATTCCAGGCCACAACCGGTAGCACCGGTACCGCAGTCACGGGTCTGCAGCTCAATGGCGTCCCGGTCGGTACGCCGACGGTGACGCCGCCGGGAGTCTCGGTGGCAGGCGTGACCGTGGCCGAACCCTCGGGCACCGGAACAGCACAGGCCGCCTTCGCCGTCACGCTGTCCAAAGCGTCGACCACCCCGGTCACGATCGGTTACACCACCGCCAACGGCACCGCCACCGCAGGAACCGACTA
>Ga0114962_10004298_pt1 | contig 11343 bp, 13 predicted proteins | sample C_130820_MF_Meta_FD_87017 | JGI IMG/M metagenome (GOLD analysis project Ga0114962, IMG submission 87017) | Freshwater microbial communities from Lake Croche, Canada to study carbon cycling - C_130820_MF_MetaG | ecosystem: Environmental > Aquatic > Freshwater > Lake | place: Lake Croche, Canada... | reverse complement strand
TTCGGTGTAACACCACCCTAGAGTGTTGGAGCAAACTTGGCGGCTCTTGAAAATCCGGTCAGGAACGGTATTGTAAGTTTCCCGATATTAACTTACTATTTGTCTGTTGTGAATAATAGAATAAACGTGTAGTCCATCTATGGTACGGCGGATCGGACAGGGGTTCGACTCCCCTCGTCTCCACCAAAACAAAACCCATCATTTAGATGGGTTTTTTATTTAAAAAGTCTATAAAACAACAAAGAGGCTTACGCCTCAATGTCGAGATTTAGAATACCTCCTTTTCGTTTTAGAGTTTATCATTTAACGGCGACCAAACCGCCAAACTCTGTTAAATAAATACTCTTTATTTCTTAATAATATACTCTTTTAAAACTTTTTTTACGGTTTCTTTTATTATTTTCATATTCATTAATTTAGACCATATGTCTTTCGTAATTTCCATATTAGGATTATCACGAATAGAAAAACTACCTGAATTATCTAATGTATTTTGTAATTCATCACTATAAACATCATTCATTCTATCACCATTAAAAAGTGATGCATTTAAATCACCGATTAATTTATTGGAACAACCTAAAGTGAAAGGAAAATCGTCACATTTTTTTGTTGCAACATAGGTCTTCTTATCATTATTAAAATGTAATGTGTTGGTTCTAACTACCGGTATTTTATCTTTTTTCTTTTCTACAGGTAATGTTGTATCTTTTTTCTTTTTTACTGTTGTATCTGTTGTGGGTGTTGAACTACTTTTTCTAACACCTGTACCTTCAAGTTTTTTAAACCCAAGATTAATACTAAATTTAAATTTATTTTTATCTTCAAATACAAAATCTCCATCAATTTGAGTGTTTCCTAAATACATCTCAAATTTTTTGTTTATATTGACATATTTTAATTCGATTACTGAATACTTTTGTATATTATCCCAAATTGTTTTTTCTACACCGTTTAATTTTGTTATATTGTCTACATTTTCATAAAATGATATTTCTAAACTATTTGGATTGTCTTTATCATAATTGATGTTAGCAGTTTCAAAATATACAATACCGTCAATTTTGTAAGCACCATCGTAGTCTTCTAAATTAGGTGATACAGTTGGTGGTGGTGTTGGTGTTGGTGTTGATCCCACACAGTAATTACTATTTACAGCCCATGGCATATCACATGCATAAGTCCTATAAAATGTACCTTTATCATTAGCAACTATTTGACCCCAATGAGAATTCGGTTTATCTTTTTTATTCGTCAAAATGGTATTAACAAATGAGTCAAAAAACTTTTGTGTTTTGAAATTTAAATCAAAATCTTTTCTTGAATAATTAGGATTTCCTGTCTTAATATTACTATATAGTTGATCCCTATATTTGTCTAAATTTTCTGCCATTTTATTTTAAATCGTTATTTGTTTCTTTTATTTGATTCCAATCTTTCATCATAAGTTTATATTGTTCAGTAAATGCCGCTGTACTATCCTGATCATATTTTGTTTTTTGATTTTGATCTTTTAAATTTAAATAATTAGGATCATCTTTGTGTATTTTATCTAAAAAATTTTTTAATTCAATTTTAAATGCTTGAGTTTCTACTTCTGTTCTTTTTCTTTGTAATTCACGATTTGTTATAAAAGTCTCATATAAAGAAATTAATGGTCCATTTGTTGACATTGATTCTACAGGATGAGTTTTAAATCTCTCCCAAGCGGCCCTGAGAATATGTGATGCCAAATACATTGTACCTCCCGTAACTGTATTAGTATAATTGTTGTCCCATTTAACTAATGGATCTAATTGAGCTCCTCCTATGAATGGAATTATCTCAGGTATTGTTACAGGTAAACCATCTTTATTTTCTTGTATTGCTAACCAATAATCTATAGCACCATAAAATCCTGCAAGAATTGCTGCTCTTTTAAATAATTCAATTGAAAGAACAGACACTCTACCAAATTTACGAGATAAAATATTATTTCTGAATTCAGAACCTAATCTAGCATCCCAATTCAATAATAATCTTAAAATTCTTTGACCTCTTTTATTTTTTTCTTCAAATATTTTTAAAAATCCTTGAATAAATGTAGTATACTTAGTTTCAAAATCTTTTGCATTTCCATTACTTTCAGTTATGTAATTCCACAATTTAGTTAATTCCTTTTCATTAAAAGATTCCGTCGCTTTTTGAGTATTTAATTGTGCCAATACGTTTGATGGTAATTGTTTAATTAAATTATCCCTACATTCTATCTTAACTTGTTGACTCATTCTTTTGAATATAGCCAATTGTTCAAAAATTCTTTTTCTAAATTCTGTGTAGTCTATTGTGGTATTATCCTTTAACGCTTCACTATATTCATTAGATATTTCAACAATTTTATTATTTATTTCCTCCATTTTGTCAGAAAAACCTTTTTCATTCCCACGTGTAAATGATTTGTTTATCCATAGATTTGTTTTTGTTTTATATTTCAAAACATCAATTAAATTATCAATTGTAAAAAATTCCATTAATTTTTTAAGTGATTCATTAAATTTTTTAGAATCTTCAGGACTTGGTTCAGGTTCTGGTTGAGGTTCTGGTTGAGGTTCTGGTTGAGGTTTTGATGGTTCAGGCAATGGTTTAAATTCAATCGGACTTTCTTGAAGTTCATCTCTTAAAATTTTTAATGAAGCGTCATCAATATTTGGAAATTGTTTTTGTAAATATGGTAATAACTCTTCATTTGGATATATAGGGTTGTGCAACATATCCAATATTTGGTTTGCGGTATTTGGTTGTGCAGATTTTATTGAATCTACCACCTTGCCCACCATAGTTTCAATTCCAATAGGGTCTATAGCTCTAATTGTGGATGACATAAATTCTTTTTCAACATCGTTTAAACCTCCGGTTTTTAATTTTTCCAAAAGAGATTTAAAACCATTTACAACTATTTCTGGATTTACTTTTATTCTTTCCGCCGCACTTTCTATTTTTTTAGTAATATCTTCAGAAGTAATTTTAGATGCGTCTTTATTAAAAATTTTAGATATTAATTCAAATAATTTAGGATCTTTTGGTTGTTCAGAAATAATATTTTCTTTAATTACCCCCATTATTTTTTGAATTCTTAATATCTCTTCAGTTATTGTTTTTTTATTATTTCTCATATTAGTAAATATTCTATTATTTTTGTTCAATACGTTTTTTTATTGAATCAAGATGTGATTGATTACCTGTCGTATCATATGTTGGGTCTTTTATGTATTTATCACCTATTAATTTATGTGATAAATTAATAAGACCATCAACATCTTTAGATTGTTTAATAATATCACGTATTTGTTTACCAGCCTCTTTTTTATCAGGACTATTAAGATATACTTTTGTAGTTATTTCAACCGCCTCGTCTCCTTTTGGTGTGTCCTCCACTTTATATTTTTGAAATAACTCACTAATTAATCCTAAAAATTGGAAATCTCTTGTTAATGATGCTGGTAAACTTAAATACCATTTCTTTTGTAAAAAATTACCAAGTTTAAGGTATGTCTCTTCTAATTTTTCAACAGGTTCAACACCTAATTTTTTAAATTTAATGTTAGCCTCTTCGTATAATTTTTTAGTACCTTCTTCCCATTTATTCATAGGGACAGATTGTATTCTTCTAAAAATTTCTTTTTGTCTATTACTTAAAGTATTAAAAACACCTTCTAACTCTTCTTTGGTTTTACCTGCAAATATTTTTTCTAAATCAACCATTTCTTTTTCTGTATATTTCTCAAAACCAGTAATAATTCCCCATCTAAAATGAAGAATAGGTAATAATGTTGCAAACACAATATCCATAGCCCCACTTAATTTATTACCCTTTGATATTTCATAAAGACCTCCACCTCCCCATACTAATCCTTCCCCCACATAAGTATAGAACGCCTTATATGTTAATCCTTCCACGGCTGTCATAGTCCCCGTTTCGGCAGCAACACCTAATAAACCAACATCCGCCAACCCACCTGTTAATAAACCGGCAATTATTGAACCAATCATTAATACAATTTCGGTTGAATGTTCATTCCATACATCAGACCAATATATTCCTACATTTTCCCAATAACTTAATTTAAATTGTTTACCATTATCATCAAAATATCCATTAAATTTCCATTTAGTTTTATCTGGATCTAATTTATAAAATTCATTTATATCTTTTCCTCTATATTCTTCTAAAATATAATTAACAATATTAGCACTATAAACAACATTATCTGGTGTTTTAAAACTATATATTGCAGAACCAATATAAGGAAACAATGGTTGCCAACTCATTGGATTAGTGGGGTTATTAGGTAACCATTTTTTAAGTTGTACGTCTTTATCCCAATAATCCAATTTTAATTTAATTCCACTATATTTTGATAAAACTTTAGACCCTTTTGGTACATAAAATTCTCCAGTTGGTGATACAAATTTATCAAAATTATCTGTGTACCTCGTGTCTTTAGGGGGGGTTAGCTGAGTTTCAACGCCCCAACTTGGTCTTCCAATTGCTTCTTGTTCCTTCAATTGATTACCATGTCCTCTTGTTAATTTAGAACCGACAACATCAGACCATTTAGTTACACCCACTTGATTACCAGGTCCTCTTGTGACACCACTTTCCCATTTACCAACCTCAGGATACCCTTGACCACCCGACTGTTTACTCGAGGTACCGGCCGTAGGTTCTGACGCAGGAGAGTCCCCTTGTTCTTTAAGTAAAGTAAATAAGTGATTATATTGTTTCTCGGTTAAGCCCAACTTCATAGTCTATAAATATCCAATAAAACTTTTGAATACGATATTGGTATAGGGAAAAATACCCTTTTTTGGGTTAATAATAAAGATTTTAATCTTCGTTGTAGATATTTGGGTCTTTTTTGGCGTACATTTTAATAAATTGACCAGCCTTTGCGTTCGCCTCATCCTCAATCTCACCACCAATGTCGGGTGGTTGAACTTTTAGACGACCTTGTTCAAATTGTTTGTGATGAACCATCTCATGAGCAATACTTCTACATACATCTACTAACGCTCGGTTCTTAGCACATACCTTAATAATCTTGTTTTCTTTGGTATAATCGTAGTTTGCGGTAGTTTTTAGACCATCCCTGTTGTTTTGAACCTTAATGGTAGGTACAGAGTCAAGTTCCAATTCGTTCTTCACAAATAGGACAAACTTGTCTAAAATCTCCTTTTTCTCGTCAGTTAAAAAACTCATTTATTTAAATTTTACATCAATATATGACATCGCTCTACGTACCATCGACCAATCTTCTTTATAAATAGCAGAATTTAACATATTTCTAACGTATTCAATTTTTTTCACAACATCACCTCTAAGGTCACCAGTATTATTTGATAACCAAACATCTTCGTCATGATTTAAATCGTTATATAGATTATTAATCTCTTTGTGTCCATATCCATTTCTGTGATTTTCAATTATCACATCCTTTATGATATTTCTAAGTCTTGTTTCTTCTGATTTGATGATTCTCTTACTCATATGATATAAATATTACAAAATTGATTCTTCGGGTAAATCATTCTCGGTTGAGTATTGATTTATTATCTCAACCACATTACTCTCCTCCATATCATACATATCACTTTCGTGAATGATGTTAGGGGAATAATACATGACATCCTCTACGGTTAATTCTAATACCCTATAGGTATCTTCTCCATCATTATCAGTGGAAAACTCAACGTATAACATTCTGTTATCGTCATTATAATAAAATTCTCTTATATACATACTAAACAATCATAATTATAATGATTTCAATCAAAATCAAAAAATATTGTTTATATTAATACAAAATAGAAATATTTTTCTTATAATTAAACATATGGATTGGTATGTTATTGAGTATTTGTATCCCATCTCATTTCAAAGATTTAAGGATACCATGTTTCCCAATGTTGGGATTATTAGTCTATCGACTTTAGGTTTATACGACACAAAAAAACTTTATCAGTTTTTTGATAAAGAAGGTGTGTATTTAACTATCGAAATGTATAACCCAAACCAATGGGTGTTTTCGGTTTCACTTAAAAACGGTGTTGTTTTTGGTCCAACCCAAGAATCTAAACCAACCAGAGATGATACTGAGACTGAGGGATTTATAGAGTGTTTTAAGATATTAGATAAAAAATTAAAAGACAAAATATGAGTGATATTTATAATGATATGAGTATGTCAATTAACTTTCTTTTACAATCAACAAGAGTTTTACATAACGACAACTATGATGAAGATGAATTGGAAATGGTGACTAATTTTATGGTTGCGGTTGACAATGAGATATTAAATGAGTATAATAATACGTGTACCATCATATCTTATGATAATGATTTACAACTTTACATTGAAATAGTAGATGAGTTAATTAGAATATTTGAAGAAAGGGAAGATTATGAAAAATGTGAAATGTTGAAACACAAGAAAGATGATTCAATTGAAATAATGAAAACTAAAACGATATAACCATGTCAATCTTACAAATGTCCGATGAGGAAAAAAAGAAAATTTCTGAGCAGCATAAAAAACTTGAAAAAATTGCTCGTGAAAAAAAAGACGATTTAAAAAAGGGTTTAAAAAAACCTGAAGAAAAAAAGAAAACCACCTAATTGGTGGTTTTTTCTTTATTTAAGTGTCGTGTAAGTAATATATAGGATAACCAAAAACATCCTGAAATGGAATAGAAAACGATATCTGCTACCCAATATGAACCACTCATGTCCATTATTAACTTGAATAAAGCGTCGTATCCAAACGGAAGAAAGAACATCGCTAACATTAGTGATGTATCTTTGTATAAATTCAACCTTGAATCTTTTGTTTTTAATTTTTTTACTGTTTTTACTATCACCGTCGGCCATCTATATTTTGTTTATATGTTTATGGTGTAGTAATAAATATTACGTAAAACTCTTTATATAATTTAATGCTGATGTTATTACTTGATGCATATCATAGTATTTGTATTCAGCCAATCTACCTCCGAAATGTATGTTCTCTAATTTATTAGACTCTTCTTTGTATTTCAAATACATTTCAGTATTCTCTTTGTCGTTTACAGGATAATATGGTTCTGTTTCTCCTGCTTTATATTGTGTTGGGTATTCCCATGTTACCCACGTTGATTCTGTTTTAACATCGGGTTCAAAATGTTTGTGTTCTATTGTCCTTGTATGTATCGTATCACTATCGGTATAATTCATAACGGCACAACCCTGATGATTATCCGTGTCAAATTTAAAATGTTCAAATCTCGTTGTTTTATATTCTAACTCACCATACTTGTAATTAAAATATTTGTCTATCGGTCCTGTGTAAATAACTTTGTTATGTTCAGGTAATTCATCCTTAAAATAATCTACACCTAATTTAACATCGATACCTTCTAATAACTTTTCAAATATTTGAGTATATCCACCGATTGGAATACCTTGATATTTGTCATAGAAATAATTGTTGTCATATGTTAAACGAACGGGTAATCGTGTAATAATCTCTTTAGGTAATTCTTTAGGGTCTTTTCTCCACTGCTTAGCTGTGTAATGTTTAATTAACTTTTCATATACATCTGTACCAACTAACTTAATTGCTTGTTCTTCTAAATTTGATGGTTCATTAATTCCTATTGATTGTGATTTAATTATATCTTCCACTTCTTTAGGTGTAACAACATTCCATAACTTGTTAAATGTCCACATATTAAATGGTAACGCATAAATCTCACCTTTGTAATTTGCAACAATTCTTAAACTAAAATTATTAAATTCCACAAATTGGTTTATCCATTTCCACACTTCTTCATTAGATGTGTGGAATACGTGAGGCCCGTAAGTATGTATATTAATACCATCTTTGTTCTCAGTGTGGCAGTTGCCTCCGATATGGTTTCTATTATCAATTACGCAAACTTTATATCCTTTTTTTGTTAATTCATGAGCACAAATGGATCCGTAAAATCCAGCACCAACTATTAAATAATCGTACATATTAATTTTTTAATTCAATAAAACCATCTTTCCATATTGTTGGAATCTTAATCCAACCTTCGCACCAAATATCTTTAGGATCTTCGGCAACATCAGGACCAAACCATGTTTCGGGTGTAATAACGACCTTATTTTCTGTTCTTGATAGATATGCTCCCCACCAAGAAAACGAAGAATTTGATATAATAAAATGGTCACAAAGAGATAATAACCATAATGCTTCACAATCTCTATAATTTTCAACAAATACTAAATTAGGTAATTTAATATTTTCTTTACACCATTGTATGTCATCACTTAATACTATAATCTTATCACAATGAGGTAATTGTTTATATGCCTCATTAATGTAATCTATTGTAACTACAGGATGTCTTCTTGGCTGTGTGAGGTAATCACCTCTTCTTACATTTATCGCCCCAACAGTACTGTTATTAAAAAATGGAAATTCATTTAATACTTTATTTACAAATTCAATTGTAGGTGAATATAAATCTTTAATTATTTCATTATATTTTGAAAAGTATTTGTCCGTTTGGTACCATCCTGCAAAAATTGTTGGTGTATCGTCAAATGGTTTAATATCACTATAAGTAAATGAACCCCATATTGTTTGTGAATTTGAAGAATGTGTTGAGTGTTTAATGCTAAAATCTAATTTTCTAAATAGATTTTTTTCTAAATGACTACTTGAAGATTCTGCTGACGGTACCACAAATTGTCTGTTATACTCCAATGATTTAGCGTACGCATGTGCAATTTGAAACATCATGTTACCTGTTCTACCTTGTAACCTTGTTGTAATATAATTGTTATTTAAGATACTACTCACTTTTCTCATTTAAATAATTTTTCTTAACTACTCTATAACTACTTTTAAATATTTCAACACCAACACTATTACCTGAAGCATCTAAATCACTTTTTCCATCTCTTTGTGGAATTGCAATTGGATTTACTAAATATTTTTTAATATAATGTCTTTGCCCTAACCAACCGTCAATTGCACAGTCAACAAACGGATGATATTGATCTAATATTTTCTTAATTGTTTCCCTTTTATAACCAACAGCATGTAATGTTAATATTGTTGGAGCTAAAAGTAATGTATCCGAAACCACGTCAACTTCTCTTATTGGATGACCACCAAAATATATCATATCCCAATCAGGAAAGTTTTGTAATTCATCTAATGCTTTCATAACTAATTCATGACCTGGAATTTCTCCACCATCATAAAAATATGAATCATCTTCAAAAATTACAACATTCTCATATCCCTCATCGTAGATTCTTTTAAATAAATTAAAGAATGATTGAGCACAATAATAATGTTTTCGTATATGATCAGGTTCGTTTATTGCATCTTCCGCTGAAACACGTTCAAAAAAATCTTTATAACCGTATTTGTCCATTTCATTTTCAAACTCTTCTCTTCTATCTGGACGTCTATCTAAATTAATGTAGAATCCTTTTTGAAAAAATTCATTAATTCTCATATTATAATTTATTGATTAAATCAACCCACATCTGACCAACCGTATTAACATTAAATCTTGAGATAATAGATTCTTTACCTCTCCTTCTTATGTCTTCTTTAATTTGTGGATTTTCTTCTAAGTATTTTATTTTTGCAACTATATTATCTGTAATTGTAAATTTACCATCTAAATCTTTTGTTAAAGATTCGTTTTGTATTTTTTCAACATCAATACCTTCAGGGAAATCTAACCATTGACAAAATCCATCAAAATTTTCAGGTAATGCACCTAATGGGTAAGTAACTACGATGGCTCCTAATGCAATTGCCTCGGCAACAACACAAGAGAATGTATCTTTATGTACATCCTGATATGGTGTATATAATGGATAAATAAAATACTCACTCTCCGCAATATTTGTGAATAAAGTTTTTTTATCAACACCATTATGTAAATTAAAAAATGTATCAGGATGATTATGTGTTGCCATTAAATAATCAAATGCATGAAACTCACTATCAGGATAATTTAATTTTCTAACCGCCTCAATTGCAACATTACCTCCACGAGCCCATGCTGCATGGAATACAAACTTATGTGGTTTTCTTGTTGGTCTTGAATAAATTACTTCATTAATCATTTCATCCATAACAGGATTTGGTATTAACGAAAGTTGTACATTCATATCCTTTTCTCTATCAACAATTGATTTAGTTAAACCTCCTGTCATCTTTTTTTCCCATTCTGAAATGTGAACAAAACCTAATGATAAATTATTATTTTTTACAAAATTAGTTATTTGATCTATACCATAAACCCATTGCATATGAGACCAATAAATTAAACTTTTGGTTACCGTGATCGGTAATTTGTCATAATCGTGGAACCATAACATACTAATTAATATATCAAATTCTCTGTTTTCAATACCGTCAAAATTATCGTTAGTATATTTTACCCCATAAAATTCTTCACCAGGAATATATACTCTGCCTTTTGCTTTATATTCTTCTTCTAATCTTGGTTCTAACTTATCTGCAACAAAGACAACATCGTGTCCTTGTTTTGCAAGGTATTCAGCAACCAATACTGAACTTGTATCAGTTCCTGAACCACCACCATTACCATATCTTAAGTTGTAACCATTAAGATAGTTACTTCTTCTGCTATTACCAATTACTATAAATGCTATTCTCATTAGATTGTTTTTTCATATCGATCGCTCCATTGTTTATCTTCATCAAATAAATACATCACAATTTTGCCAGGTTTCTCAATACACTCTAAATTAACTGTAGTTTTATTATTTTCTAAATTAACATATTGTGGATTTTCCTCAACGGTAAAATCTTTTCTATGTAATTCTATTCCAGAAGATGTATGAATTGCAAAAGTCAAAAATTTAGGTTTAGTAAATTCAAATTTCTTAAAGAATTCTAAATCCCATTCTACCGTTAAATCGTATTTATTTGTTATAAATTGATTTTCCCAATCAGAAGGATTTGGTGGTTCTTTAACTTTCAATGTATAATCTTGAATAACACATTTTTTAAAATCGAATCCTCCATACACTTCATAGTCATGTAAAGACCTATCAGTTCCTAAACCATATATTCCCATATCAATATCATAGTTTTCTGTACCAAATAATTGACGAGTTTTATTACGAGCAAAAACATCACGTTGTCCACTTGTTTTCTTTGTTTCACTATTAACACCATGATCGTCCCAATGTTTAGCACGGTAGTTTCTTGTATATTCGTGCCACATAACCATACGATATGGACTGTAGAAATCATAACCATTTGTAAATGCACGAACACTTAATGTT
>Ga0114962_10004288_pt1 | contig 11355 bp, 14 predicted proteins | sample C_130820_MF_Meta_FD_87017 | JGI IMG/M metagenome (GOLD analysis project Ga0114962, IMG submission 87017) | Freshwater microbial communities from Lake Croche, Canada to study carbon cycling - C_130820_MF_MetaG | ecosystem: Environmental > Aquatic > Freshwater > Lake | place: Lake Croche, Canada... | reverse complement strand
TTAAACAATGTACCATTTGTTGATTTGAACGAAACGATAAAAAGCAGTGATCATTTTTTGTTTTTGACTAATGAAGTTCAAAACAATTTTAAAAAATATCAATGGATAGATTCAGAGCAATTGTTTCATCCTAATGTCGTAATTGTTTCTGACGGGTTTGATTTTAAAAAAAATCATCACATATTGTCGCAATTACCTAAAAATATAACCATAATCGGCTTAAATGGTGCTTTATTGAAATGGGAAATTGCAAGTAGAAACATTAACTACTATGTTGTAAATAATCCTTATGATGAGTGCATGAGATATTTGCCAAAGAAAGGACGTATTTTACCAACTTGTATAGCTAGTCCAAGAACAAATTGTCAATTTTTAGATAATTATCTTGGAAGAAAAATGCGATATTATCCGGTGAATGAATTGAGTTATACAACAACAGGAATGAAAGAAGCAAGATGGCAAGTTGATGATTACAGAAATCCAATTTGTGCAGCGATTGGACTGGCTTATAGATTTGGGGTTGAGAAATTATTATTGCTTTGTTGCGATGATTCTTTTGAGACAGAAAGACCTGGATCGAAAAAGTTAGAAAATGGGTTGTGGACGTACCCTCAACACGAAGTTGCGCACGGTCTTATTGATGGCAATTTGTACTGGTTAACGCATCAAAAATACAATGAAGTTTCAGTTGCAGATTGTTCTCATGGACCAAACTATACAAATGCTTCTCACATAGAAGCAGAAAATATCTTATCGTTTTTCGGGGTTGGAAACAATGAACAAAAGGATTGACAAATTTGGTGATCCATTTGGACCATTTGATTTGAATGATTTCAAAAAATGGATGGAACATCAGCATGACGCTAAAGCCAAGCCGAATATGGTTGGTATTCAAGTGGAACCTAAAATTCCATATAAAAAACTTATTTCAAGAATGGACGTACAAGAAGGCGATCTTGAAGAAGTTGCAAAAGAATTTAAAAAAAACGGTGGTACAATTACAGAAGTAAATGGACATCACTTTTTAGTAGAAAACGAAAAAGGCAACTTTTTTATACATCGGATGTACGTGCAGCGAGACTAAAACTTTTTTCTTAACATGCTTGTTTTATTTGGTAAATGAGATGTGTTTATTAAGGGATTTGACACTGTCGAATCCCTTAATTCTGTAGATCCATTTATTGGTAAGTTTTTATAGCCTCTTTTTTTAAGTTTGGAAGCCAGATCTTCAAAAGATGAAGCTGATTCTAACCAAGGTTCCCACATCATTCTCGAATCATGGATTATTTGATTTATTTGAATTTCCCATCCAATTGGCAAATATAAATTTGATATATTGTCTAATCTAACTGCATTTTGCGAATCTCCGTTCATTTTTGCCAAAATTCTTACACCTGTTTTATCTCTTTTGCCGAGGTATAAATACAATTCATTTTTTTGTTTCTTCATTTTTTTCATCCTTTTCTTTTATTCCGAGAATTGATTTCAAAAGTTCTTCTATTATAATTTGTCCGTAAACATCGTTAGGGAATTGTCGTGCAAATTCCCGTAAAGCATCTAGTCCGACAATTATTTCTTCTTGAGATTTTTTCATGCCAGTTCCTTTGCCGCAATATGCAGAAATAAAAGATAATTACTGTATAGCCTATTATGGAGATAATAGAGAATATATTATACAACTAAAAATTTTAAGACCTGCAATGGAAAAAACATTTCCAGGAATTAAAGTTTACTTGTCTTGTAAAAACAATTATATGTATTTACTTAAAGGCGAACAGAGAATTATTCAATTTGAAGAATTAGATAAAAATAGAAATTTATTTGGTTATATCAGAACCATAAAAAATGAAAACAACACTCACCCTATTGAAAATTTCATGCAAGAATCTGATATAGAAATTTTACCAATAAAAACAAAAACTAATCCATCAAATAAAAAATGCGTCATTCTTTCAAACGGATTAGAACCAGTTAAATCTTTATCAGGAGATCAAATAAAAAAATTGTATGAAAATTTACAAAGCGAAGGATTTGATGTTTTTTTAAATGTAGAATTTTCTGATGCAGGATTAGTTGTAGGGGTTGAAAATGAGAATCTTTATTTGGCAGCAGAAAGTGGCATAAGCACGAATTTGATTGTAACTGGTTTTGGTGAAAATCTATTCAAAAAAATGTTTCCTGAGTGTAATATTTATTATTTATAAATATAATTTGTATAAATAGAGTAATAAGGCGTCAATTAAAACATTTGGAGAACCATGAGCTTATTTAAAGTAGTTTTGAACAATTCTCTTCAAGGAACTTTAGACTTAAATCCTATAAGCACTAACGAAGAAATAGTGCCTTCAATTCAAAGAACAATGTTTGTTGCTGGTCCTAATCGTCAAATTCGTAAATTAAAAGATGGCGATCAATTTAACGATTGTAATTACTGGAAGCGATTTGCATTTCCTCAATTACCACTTGAGCAAGCTTTCATTCAAGTTTTAACAGATGACGGATCATATTACAGTGATTTTTCAGAAGAAAATACATATCCAAAAGTTTATGACTTATCAGTAGAGAATGGATCTACATATTCCGATAATTCAGTTGATATTTTAGGCGACACAAATGGCTATGCAATATTTGTTCAAATTGCAAATCAAGGGAACACACCAGTAAAATGTAAGATCAATGGAATAGCTGGTGCAATATTTGATCTTGGTTCTGGCGAAACGCAAGTTTTCAATTATGGAGACTTAACAATTAGCAAGCTTGAATTTGCAAATACTGTTTCTGGTGGATCTACAACCGCTGTTCAAATTTTGGCATCTGTAAAAAGCGTTTGTCAAAGCTAAAAAATTAAAAAATCAAAAAAAGCCTCAATAGCCTAAAAGGTTACTGAGGCTTTTTTTACTATAATATTAAATGGTAAAACTTTTAAAGAAAAAAACAAAAAAAATCAAAGAAAATTTATCATTAAAAGAATATTATCAAATTAGAAACAAGATTCTATTTAGACACAATGGTGGTCTTGGTGATTTGTTGATGCTTAGAATGATGTTTAAAGATTTAAAGTCTTTAATTCCAGACTCGGAATTTATCGTATCTTGTTCAGAAAATTTTAAAGATGCAATAATTGATCATCCTTATATCGACAAAATAGTTTATAATCATAAAATAGATGAAGAACAATATAACATTGAATATCAAGTAGATGTGCCAATTGTAAATCTTTACGAAACAAATAAAGCCCAAACATATACAGAGCACAGATCTGATTTATGGGCAAGCTATTGTGGCGTAAAATTAAAATCTCATGAAATGTGTTTAAGGTTTAATTCGAATGTTTTAGAATATTGTAAAAAAAAGATTAAAAATGTTTATAAAAACGATAAGCCAAATATAATTTTATCTCCAGTATCCGCAAATAGTTTTAAGTCTTTAACTGCAATTCAAATTGACATAATCGCAGAAGAAACAAAAGATTATAATCTTATAGGATTGCACAACAAAGAGCTTAAGGTTTTAAATTCTGTATACATTCCTGGTATTTATACTAATAATTTAAGAGAGTGGATGGGCATAGTAGCTTGTGCAGATTATGTCATATCTGTTGATACGGCGACATTTCATCTAGCTGGAGGTCTAAAAAAGCCTTTAGTTGGAATTTTTACATTTGCAAATGGAAAAGTTTATGGACAGCACTTTGACTTTGTTTTAATTCAAAAGCATAGAGATAATGGCGACTGGTCATGTGGACCTTGTTATGATTTTTCAAAATGCACAAAAGGTAATAACCAAACAAAGCCATGTTTAACTGAAATATCTAAAAAAGAATTAAAAAATGGCATAAAAACGATGTTTGAAAAATGGCCTTTGTTTTAATATCTTTTATTTTTAATATTGGTAGGATAACTAATGTAATGTTGTATTGTGTTTACTGGAGATGGTGTTTTGGCACAAATTATAAAACCAAGTGCGGTAAAAATATTAACCAAAGAAGGTGAAGTTCAAGTTTCTATAACCTTAGAACTAAACATCAACTTAAACACCGATAATATCAAAATAAATGCACAATCATTCGTGGAAGAATCACGCGAAAAAGAAAAGAAAACAAAGTTTGAAGAAGACAAAGTTGAATGGGCAATACCAGATTTTGGTTTTTCCCAGAAAATTGAATTTGGAAAACAAGAATGAAAAAAAGGAGAAAGTACTATGGCTTTAGGATTTGATTGTGGTACCTTTAATTTAGTGTGTTGTAATAGAGATGGTGAAGGAAATTTTGTTTATAAAAGAGAAGTTAATGCTTTTATGGAAATACCATTAGAAAGCAGAATGGTCTTCAATATGATGAAAGCCGCAAAAGTTCCTTTGATTGAATTAAACAAAGTTGCATATGCTTTAGGTGAAAAAGCATGTGAAATGACTTATACATTCAGTCAAATTGAATTAAAAAGACCAATGATTCATGGATGCGTAAATCCAAAAGAAAAAGAAGCATTTCAGATTATGTCCATTATGATTCACTCTTTGATAAACGGATTGAAAAAAGATGGCGATGTTCTTTACTATTGCGTTCCAGCCAACGCAATCAATGAAGAAACCGACGCTGATTATCATCAAAGAATTCTTGATGCTATTTTTAAAGCCTATAAGAGCGAAACTGGATTAAAAGTTGATGCGCATCCTATCAATGAAGCATTGGCTTTAGTTTATGCTGAACTTGGAAGCAAAGCCTATACGGGAATTGGAATATCTTTTGGAGCGGGAATGGTAAACGTTTGTTTTGCCATGTATGGTAACCCTGTGTTTGCATTTGCCATAGTAAATTCTGGTGACTGGATTGACAAGCAAGCTGCAAAAGCAACTGGCGAAACAATTTCTTTCATAAATAAAGAAAAAACTAAAGTGGATCTTACAAAGCCGCCTGCAAATTTAGTTGAAAGAGCTATTCATACACAGTACAGACTTATGATTGAACATACGGTAAACGGAATTAAAAAAGGTTTTACAGATGTTACTAAAACTGTACGAACTGATTCTGAAATTGATGTTGTTATTGCTGGTGGAACGTCTTCTCCAAATGGATTTGCAGAACTTTTTAAAGAAACTTTAATGCAAGCCACATTACCAATTAAAATTGGCAGTGTTGTAAAGCCTAGCGATCCATTGTATTCCGTAGCTAGAGGCTGCTTGTTAGCTGCCGAAGCTGCCTTAAGTTGAGAATTATTTTAAAAGAAAGAAAAGAAAGGTAAGAAATGAAAAGGAATCAAAAAAGTGTAAGCGACCTTGGTGCTGCTGCATATTTGCTAATGCATGACATAAAGGTTATTGGAAGACGTGGAAAAGACATTTATTTTTTAATAACAGATGAACATTCATCAGATAAATTTGATCAATTGACTTTAGATTATTTATCAAGTGAATTTCATCGCTTTGATGCTTGTATTATGTCTTTGAAAAAAATTGGAGAATATAACTTCGACCCTAAAAACCATCGTTTTGTTACAGATCTTGGAGCAGCGGCTTATATTTTAATGCATAAATATAAAGTTGTAGGCAAAAGAGGAAAGGCAATATATTTTGAAGTAGAAGATGAGATTTTAGATAAGTTTGATGAAATAGCTCTGGAATATATATCAAGCGATTATCATAGATTTGACTCTTGTCTTATGTCATTAAAAAAGATTGGCGAATATATTAGCGATCATAACTAACTGGTTTGTAATATATAATGCAAGGAGATAACCAATGATAAAATTTAAACAATTTCGTGCATCATTAAATGAAGATAATGTTGCTGCTCAACCTGTCGAAAACAATCAAGGAACACAAGAAAAAATATCTAGGGTTTTTTCTACGATTGATAATGAAATTGACAAATGGGTATTTGATTTAAAAAAAACAATGGTTACTCCTCCTAGCATTTCTCCAACTGGTCAAGTAGGTGGTCAATCTGGCGATAGTCAAGTGGGTCAGGCTGGACAAAGAAGCGTATGGGATCGTTTTAAAAACTTTTTGGCAAATGTAAGGCATGGAAGATACGATCCTAAAAATCCTTATCGTTGGCAAAACACAATTGGTGATTATCTGGGACAAAAAGTAGAAGAAAGTGTAAGTCCAAACAATTTATCATTGAACGATTATAAAAAATTAAGAAACATTTGCGAAGAGATGGAAAAAGACTTACAATCTCTTCCGTCAGGTGCAGAAAATCTTCATATAATTCGCATAATAGATCTTAAATCTGCTCAATTAAAAAAAGTTATTCGCGACATACTTTCACAGTTGTTTACTATTGAACCACAAACAGAACCAGAATTACAACAACAAAAAGAACCAGAATTAAAACAACAACCATCACAAAGTTTAACCAGAAAAAAAGTTGTTCGTGTATCTGGACCGGAAGATGTAGAAAAAATAAGAAGACGTGGCAGAACACCAAAAAATTTAACACAAATCCAAGAACCAGATGTATTAGAACCAGATACATCAATACCAAAACAAGAACCAGATGCATTAGAACCAGATACATTAATACCAAAACGAGAACCGGACGCATTAAAGCCAGACACATTGGAGCCAGATACATCAACACCACCACAAAAAAAATGGTCTGATTTGAGCAATGAAGACAAAGCTGTTACACCTCCTCCTAAAAAAGACGATGATACTTGGAGTGCATTAAGAGGAAATCGAAAATATTGGAATGAATATGGTGGAGGAGTATCAGAGCTAAAATCTGATGCGGTAATATCAAATGTTAAAAAACAAAGATTTCCATTTCCAGTTATATTTAGAATTGGCGATCCACGTACAGAAATTGTAAAAGACGCTTTAATGAAAGCCGAAACAAATAGCCCAGAAAGACTTGCAGATATTTTGAATCATAGATTTGAACATGAAGGCGAAATAAATAATTTCAATGATTTTAATCAAAAAATAGAAAGAGCAAAAAAAGCAGATAAAAAAATATCAAATGACATTCAATCTAATGAATCTTCGAAAAAAAATAAAGAAGAATTAGATAGAAAAATAGATTATTGGAAAAAAATAATAAATAATTTTGAAAGTATCTTAGAGAAGATAAAAGATGGAAATCGTGATAAATGGAATGCAGAAGATTATGATGAAGCTGCAAAAAATATATATCAAGAATACAAAGAAAACCTAAATACAAGATTCAATAAAATTAGTCATGAATCAATAAAAAATGATTCAATAGAAAGTCTTAGCCAAGAAGAAAAAGAATCAAATAAAAATTATTTTCAAAGATTGGATAATCTCAAAGAAATAATGAAAAATTCTATAAGTTCTTATAAAGACATATTAAGACCTAATATTAAAGAAAATAAATTAAAACAATTTGAAAAAGAAGCAGATTCAATTCCAAAATTAAATGATTATTATAAAAGTGTTATAGGAACTATGCCTGAGAGTTATTCAATAATAAAGTTAAAAGAAAGATTGCTTTTTAAAGAATTTAATCAGAAGAATATTAAAAACTTGATTATAAACGAAAGAACAGAATATTTTAAAAAACTTTTACGCAATCGATAAAATGGATATCACATGAAAAAATGGATAAAGAAGAGAAAGCCAAGAGTACCTTCTTTAGTTATTTTGGATACACCATTGAAGGGATCTATAAGTAAAGAAGTAATTTCCGAAGTGGTAAGGTTTGCAATCATGAAATTGAAAAAAGAGAATTTAAATCATCCAGATTCATAACGTCAACGCATTTTTTCTTGTGCTTGTTTTGCTAAACCAGCCATAAAATCTGCATTAACGTAGGGTGAAGAATTTGTATTAACTGGCAGGATTGACTGTTGAGTTTCTACAGGTGCTTTTTTAATTTCTTGAATTATTTTTTCGTATTCGGGATTATCTTCTGATATTACTTGTTCTTCGAGTATTCCAACAATATGCGACCAAGAGTAAAAATTTTTACATCCAGTAATATGGTGTTTCGCAAAAACGCCATCTTCATCAATGTGCTCAACAATTGCTGTAAAAAAATCAGAGAATTGTTGATCTTGAAAATTTGTTTTAGCAATTGTAGAAGTTAGTATTGTACAAAACTTTCCAATAAAAGCATCTTGTAGTTTTTTAACAGTAATTGATTTCATATTTTGAATTAGTAATGTAAATAAAGAAAAAGGAGGACGTATGTCAGATTTTCAAGAAATGTCACCACCAGGTTTTTCAGGCACTGTAAAGGCGATGAAAAAACACAAAAAAGAAATAGATAATCCCTTTGCTTTGGCGTGGTATATGAAGAAAAAAGGCGATAAGCCACATTATAAGCCAGAGCCAAAAGATGGTTCAAAAAATGATAAAGAACCAGAAAAAAAAGAAAAATATAAGGATGAAGAAAAACATCATCACAAAACAAAAGAAGAAGAAAAAAAATGCAAAAAATGTAATATGGAATCTTTTTCTGACTATGTAGATCGCAGAGAATTAAACGAAGCAAAAAAGAACAACAAGAAATGGATTCAAAAATAAATATTAATTTATTGAATGGCTCATAAGGCTTGCTCTTGTTGAATATGGAGTAGCCGGATCAAGACTTTGTTGATTTTTCATAATGTAATGATAGACAATGGCTGGACTATTGTCTATCAGCATTTCATTCCAATCGTTATATTTCGATGGAGGGAATATAAAGTTAAGTCTATCTTGACCTTGCACAGACTCAAGAGCACTTAAAATAGAAGCCATTTTAGTTGTACCTTGTTTACCTGCTTTGTCGCGATCAAGACATAAAACAATTTTGTAAACACCTATAAGCATAGCCTGTTTTTCACTCATGTTTTTTCCGCCACATGCAGCAGCGTTTAATTCGCATCTCTTTAAGCTAATTGCGTTAAACTCTCCTTCACACACATATAATGTCGATCCATTAGGAAGCCAATCTCCTGCCATAAAAACGACATCTTCTTTTCCAATTCCTATTTCTTTTGGTGGACCAAGGTATTTGCATTTAGACTGTCCTAGATGTCTTCCATTAAAATAAATTAAATTTCCATCTCTGTCATAATAAGGAATCACAATTCTGCCTTTATACCTCATGACTCTATCGCCCATAGTTGTATCTTCATTGCAAATATACAATCCATCAATTGGTATTTTTCTATTTTTCAAATAATCTTCGGATTTTTTTCTCCACCAATTATTTGTTCCAAGATCTGATATAAGACTACATCCATTTGGAAGAGAAAGTCCGGTTTTTTTCTCTGGTAAATCTATTTCATCTCCAGCAACAAAAAGCATTGCTTCAATTTCTTTTTCAATTTCTCCAATAGTTTTACGACCATCAAGAATGTTAATTGCATCAGATCGATCTACACTATCCACTTCTTGAACAAGTTTGACAAGACTGCCTTTTTGATTGGTTTTCCAGCAATGGTAAACGCCAAACTTATGATTCTTTTTCCCTCCACTAGGAGAACACCATAAGTGATGACCAGTATCATCAGGAGAAAAAAAGCTGTTTATGCGAACTTCTTTTCCTTTGACAAGAACGCTTTCTTCGCCAAAACGAGATTTCGCCCAGCTTATGAAATTTTCTGAATTGATTGCCATTTTTGCCTCTGGTTTAAGTGGAAGAATTATTATACAATAGATTATAGAAAAAAGGAAGACCTATTATGAGTGAATATTTAGTCTGCGAACATATCTCTGTTTCACGTAAGCAAACATGGGAAAATTGTCAACAAGCTTATAAGTATCGGTACCATTTAAAAATAATTCCTGACGTGCCTCAACAACCTTATTTTACATATGGAAAGTTAGTGCATAAAATTGCTGAAGTTTATGTTCAAGAACAAGGCAAAAAGCCAATTGAAGAAATTACCTCTGAGTGTCTCAATGGCACAATCGAAATAGAAAAGAATTTACCACCACCAATTCTAAATGCTGATTACAAAAAGAAATTACCCGATCATGTTCGTCATATAAAAACACTAACTGATCGCATTGGCTATGATGGTATTTTGGAACACCCTTTTAAATTTGATCTTGACCCACCTAATGAACATTTTGTAGTTGGTTTTATTGACAGGCTAATAATTCGTGGAGACAAGTTTTTTATTTTAGATTACAAAACAACCAAAAAAGGAATGTGGCGTAAAAACTCAAATACTATTCGAAAAGATCTTCAGTTAAGAGCTTATGCTAGGGTTGTGCAAAAAGAATTTGGTGCCAAAGCAGAGAACATTAAAGCTGCTCTTTATTACCTAGAAGGCGCAGAGCTTGTTGCCACAAAGTTTAACGATCATATGCTTTTAACGGCTGAACAAGAGCTACATGATGCATATAAGCAAATCAGATCAACAAATCCAGACGATGTGCGTGGTAGAGTTGGCGATCAGTGCCGTCGCTGCGACTACAGAAAGGTGTGTAGTTGGTATAGTTTAACGTAAAATTTGTACGTTTTATTCATTATTGTAAAAAAATGGACGCTCTCAAAAAAATGAGAGCGTCCATAGATTTTATCCTGCCATTGGCAAGAGAACATAATCAGAATTATACTTGCCTTGTTTTCCGTTTCTATCAAAAATCGGAATTTTATTTGCCTTAACGTTTGGTTTTTTGTTCAATAAAAATCCATAATTTTGTTGATTCCAAAATTTATGAATTACAGATAAAGGCGTAAAATATCCTTTTCCGCTTCCATCAACATATTGCGTGCCCCAACAAGTACCTATGTAGTATCCATAGTCGTCCATAAGACCACCGCCAGACCGACCTGGTCTTGGGCTGTTCTGCTGTGTTACTAAGTCGTTACCGCCTATCCCAAGCATTTCAATGTCATAGTGAGCCACTTCGCCTCCACGATCACATCCAAGGCTGTGAGCATGCTGTCCTGCCTTGTAAATATAATTGCTTTGGGCAACTGGAAAATAATTAGGATTCCAGTCTGGTGAAAATGTCAAGAGCGATGTGTCTTGTCCGTCAATATAAGAATAAAAAACAACTTTTGCACTATAAGTACGAGGTGCATCTAATTTTTTATCATTATGATACCAGACAATAATATTTGCAGTTAAATTTTTGCGTGATGATTCTTCTGCTGACAGAACACCACGACTCCATAAGTGACCACAAGAAGCCACATAAGCTAATTTTTTTTCTGGGTCATAATAAACAATCGTACCAGATCCAGAAGCGTTACTTACGCCAATTTTTACAGAAGCAGCTAAAAACTTCCTATATTCTGCTTCTCTTTGTTCAATAGGCGATGTACCAGCAAAACCTGTTGGCAGACGCTCTATTATAGGCATATTGTCAAGTGGATCGTGATGATGCACTGATTGCGACTGTCCTAAAGTCGCACTTGAAAATATGAAAAATAAGAATGTAATT
>Ga0114962_10004287_pt1 | contig 11357 bp, 17 predicted proteins | sample C_130820_MF_Meta_FD_87017 | JGI IMG/M metagenome (GOLD analysis project Ga0114962, IMG submission 87017) | Freshwater microbial communities from Lake Croche, Canada to study carbon cycling - C_130820_MF_MetaG | ecosystem: Environmental > Aquatic > Freshwater > Lake | place: Lake Croche, Canada... | reverse complement strand
CCACGCTAGACATCGCTGAACTTGTCTCCATTGGGAAGTGCGCTGCCAGGATAAGACTCTGGTGGTGGAAGTGAGGGTCTCATCATGTATGCTTTATTAGTATTAATAATTTTTATAACTTCGTCGCCGTCATACCAGACACGTGCAATTTGTTCTAGAATATCAAGTAGACGTTTATTTTCTGCTTGTAAATTATCCCATTGCTTTAAAGCAAAGCCATGACTCTTGTGTAGGTCTTCACTCATTTACCCATCTCCTGTATTTGAATGTTATCAAAGAATTCTTTTTTAACATCAGGTGTGTGAAATTCGCCACTCAATACAGTTGTTTGTGTAGTGCTATCACATGCCATGATGCCACGATTCTCACAACACCCATGGGTCAACTTTAGATATACACCTACATCATCTGACTCTGCCGCTTTGATAATTGTGCTGGCAATGTCATTGCACAGTTCTTCTTGCAAGGTTCCACGACGAGCACACCATTGTGCAAGACGAGAATACTTAGATAACCCAATAACTTTATCATGAGGTAGAATGCCAATATACGCTACGCCATTCACTGGCTGGTGATGATGACTACACATAGAACGAATTTCAGAACGAACTACGAGCATGCCTTTATAAGATCTTTGACCCAACTTACCTGTGTTAGGAAAGGCAGTTGCTTCTGGTATTTCTTGATAGCGACCTGCCATAATCTCATAAAAATACATCTTAGCAAGACGCCGCGCTGTACCTTTTGAGTTAGGATCATTGGCGATGTCGATGATCAGCGTATCAAGCACACCTTCGAACTTATCTGTTAATTCATCTACAAGGTGTTTTAAATCTTCTTCAGTAACCCATTTAGAAATATTGTCATTTGCATAATAACGAACTTTGTTATCCGCTAGACGCTTTTTAATATCCTGTGAAATCATATCACCATACCTTCTTTGTCTATGATAAGAGAATGTATTTTCTCATAACTATCAAATGACTTTGCCCAATCGATAATTGTCTGCACTTTATTATTTTTAATACCAAAGTGCTCACACCAGTCCTTGAGTCGAGTCAATTTGCGTATTGTATCAGAAACTGTATTAACGTCAATAGGTGTCATTTTACACAATGCACCTCTATCACCGTCAATTCGCTGCATAGCCCATCCACGACCGAAGAGTTTTTGTGTGATAATATTATCACGCTTCTCGTCATCTGTTGCGACAAGGAAGCGTATCAATTCGAAGTCGCAAGAGAAAGGACGTACTTCATAGATGCCACAACGTCCGTTCTCCATATTTAAATTTCGGCACTTCTTGTTGTTATGATCTTTTTGCATATCAGAGTAGATCTCTACGACTTTGTCAGAAAACAAAATGTAGCGCTTTTCTGCTAAAGACGAGCGAGGCTCAGTAGGCAAATAATCAAGAGAAAAACGGGGGCAACATCCTCCGCAAGCTGCAGGACATGTAAATCCACGAAACAAAAGCGGCGAAACATGAAGTCTCTTAGGTTCATATTTCTTACCTTTATAACTGAACTGCTCATTTGTCACGCATGAAAAGTACGAAACAATTTTATCTATACTATCAACATTTGCCATTATGTTCCCCATGCATTTTTATAAAGCGGAACCTGTAGTCGAGGACTGAACCGATATCCATTGTCTCGACAGAAATCAGCGACGTTGCGCTCATTCATTTGATAACCTTCATTGGTCCCACCAACAGGCATCAAATATACAGGTATTGCCCACAACTCGGGACGATCTTCATATTCGAATATCGCTTTCCGAACATCATCAATATCTTTTGCTGATGCTACAACAAACTTTAGATATAAATTGCTGTTACGTATATTGCTATACTGAGCAACCACATCTGGTTTAATAGCATCTTCCCAACGCTCACCTGAGACAGGTAGTTTGGGTGATACCGAGAATGTAATAGTAACATCATCAGAAATACTTGTCAAGTATTCACTTAACTCATGAGTAATGACTTGTGTGCCATTTGTTTCAAAAGTAATATCTGTTAATCCGTTATCAATACACTCATCAATAAGATCAGGATAAGAACGCTGCCAACCAAGAAGCGGTTCACCTCCTGTGATAATCAAATGCTTGTCATTATTAAATTGGTGCCCGGGTAGCAGTTGAAGCATCTTATCTACAATGTCTTTTGTTTCCATCACAGGTGATAGATTCTTAAAACGAACATCCCATGATGCATAGGAGTCGCATCCAGTGCTTACCAAAGGTAGATCATTATAGTTTTTGTATGGCAGGTCTTTATGAGTAAGAGCGATGCTATCTCGTTCTTTAGACACTGCACCTTGAGGCATACCAAATCCGCTGCAAGTGAAATTGCAACCGAAGGTACGTAGAAAGATTGAAGGTACGCCGGCAAACATACCTTCACCTTGTAGTGAGTAGAATAACTCAGAGACTTTAATCTTACTCACTGAATTCACCATCTTCACGATGGCCAACTCGCATTGCCATGTTGTAGTCGGTTTCACGAACCTCTACCTTGCAACACCAGATACGATCTTGCTCGCCATATTCTTTTAATAGAATGGTATTACAATATTCATATAGGAAGTCAGCAATGCCTTCACACCCTGTCTTTTCAACTTCAGTGATCTTAGCGATGCCTAGTTTGCCTAAGTGTAGTAATGCGTCACGATGAGGATCATCTTGCGCGACTAGTAATGTATGGTCGAACCATTCAACTAGATTTTCTTTAAGTGGACGTAATCCGCCGAAGTCCATACACCAGTTACGAGCATCGAGTGTATCGCACTCAAACTCGAAATAGAATGATAGAGCATATCCGTGTACTAGATTGCAATGACTGTCGGCACGCCATTGACGATATGCTACCGGCCCAATGTGCCTGTAAGTTTTAGTAGAAATATATTTAGCCATCTCTTGCCTCTCCTGAGTAAGTTTGATAGCACGCAGAATATTTTATGTGGGTTGAGTGCTTTTAGACCACCAGCATTTTCGACTTCCCATGGAAAAATATACCATAAGTCGTCTAACTCTCTATCAATCAATTTATCATAAAAAGATACTTTGACGGGTTGAGTGTTGTTATAGATTAAAGATGCTACCTTAATCTGATTATCATTATACGTCTTTACCTTCCATTTGTCAAGCAGAGTTTTAATTGTCTTTCCGCTGTCTACAATATCATCTAAAATAAGAACATTCATTTGTTCTTTCAAAATCTTACTTATAAGAGGAGATTTGGCATCTGCTTTAATTTCATCTGACCAATGATGTCTTGTGCTTAGATTAACAATGATAACAGGTACATCTAGTTCATGGGACAGATATACACCAGCAACTGCACCACCTCGTGCCATGGCAACGATATAGTCTGGATACCATCCACTATCACGAATTTGCTTTGCTATCTTTTTTATTCCAGAAAGAAAATCAATCTGGTCATATGACGAATATTTCATAGTTTTTTCATTCTCTCCATAATCTTTTTATAAGCCTTTTGCATCTTCATTGCTTTCTCTTTGTGGTATGGGTTTGCTCGACTAATATGTAGAACGCCATCTAGATGATCAAGTTCATGTAAAAAACACCGCGCTGTTATGCCATCAAACTTTTGTGTAACTGTTTGTCCATTGGGCATGGTGAACCGCACTCGTATCATCTTAGGTCGTTTAATTTTAATAGCAAGCCCGGGATAACTCAAGCACCCCTCATCAAGAAGAACAGTTGTAGTTGATGTATCAATTATTTTTGGATTGAAACATGCTAGAACTTGCTGTCCTGTAAGAACAAACATTCTATAAGGCAATCCACATTGATTTGCAGCAAGCCCTAATCCTTTGTTTTGAATCATTGTCTCTGTAAGATCCTTTGCTAACTGTACAGGATCAGTAGGAGGATTAGCAAAGTCAAAAGGTTCAAGCGCTGTTCGAAGAATAGGATCGTCGTGATGTACTAGAGTGAGTATGGGCATAATATTTCCTACGAGGCAATCTGACTGAAGTTTTTTACTTTCTCAAATTTAATAATGTTAGTGAACTTGTCCATGAGTTGATCACCTTTATGACTGATGATAAACACATTAGTATCTGCTGTGATACCACTAAGGATCTTAAAGAACTCTTCTGTGCCTGATGCATCAAGTGAACTATCAAACACTTCGTCCATGATCAACAAGTTTGTACTTGCGCTGTTACGTAACTTAGACACTGCGCGCCAACAAAATAACAAACTCAAATCGATACGCATCTTCTCACCTTCAGAGAATGATGCATAGGTGAACTCATCACGAAATCTTGACTTGATCTTCTCATTGAAGTTTTCATCTAATTCAAACTGCACAAAAAAATCCATCGCTGCTAGATACTTATTAATCAGTTTATTCATGATAGGAATATACTGCTTAATGATTTTTGTCTTGATACCGCCATCTTTCAATAGCGTTGCAGCAGTACCTAGCAAAGTTCTTTCGGTTGTCAATGTTTCTTGTTCTTTCTCAAGTTGCTTTAACTCAACCTTTGCCGCATTGAGTTCTGATGCATCTGCTTCAATTTGCAATGTTTGATTTGTTAGTGCACCAATTTCTTTTTGTACTGCGTCTATATAACGAGTATACAAGCGTATCTTGTTATTGTTATCTGTGATCTCAGCATGCAATCCAGATATTTGTGTGTTGATACTCGTAATGACATCTAGTTTTTGTGATAGATCATTTTGCTCAGTCATCAACTGTTGTAATGCGTTAGCAATTTCTCCACTTTTGTCTTTACGTTGTACTAACGTAGACTCTTTAAATGTAAAATCAATTTGTTGTGTACATGTAGGGCAATTGTCATGATTCTCAAAGAAATCGATGTGCTTATGAACATCTTCTAATTTGTATTGTAGTTCATTTGAAAGCATCACAACTTTTTTTAATTTCTTAGAAACCTTATCTTGTTCTGTTGTGTTTGCAAGCAAATCAGTTATCTGTGCATTAATCACAACAACCTTTTCCTGAGCATCAAGCACCATAGCAGCATGCTCATTGATTAGAGTCTGCTTCATCTCAATCATCTCATCATTGTTCTGTTTGAGTGAATCGATATGCTTCTTACTTAGTTCAATTTTTTGCTGACACAAAGCAATGTTGCTTGTACATACTTGCACGGCATCTCTATTTGTTTGAATTCTATTTTTTAAAAGAATATTCATTGTAGAGAAGATTTGAATGTCTAATAGATCTTCAATGAATTCTCTACGTGCTTGTGCAGGGAGTTGCATAAACGGAATGAATGTAGACGATCCTAGTGTGATGATTTGTGAGAACGACTTGTGTGTTAGTCGTAGAATATTCTTCTCTAAAATCTCTTGATAATCTTTTGACGCTGCTTCTTGATTGAGCATTGTTCCATCAAGAAAGATTTCAAACAGCGCAGGTTTTAATCCACGCCGAATCAAATATTCTTTTGACCCGATACTGAATTCAATCTCAGTAACCATACTTTTATTATTAATGGTATTACAAAGTTGCGGCTTGTTTATTTTTCTGAATGGTTTGCCATACAAAGCAAAGGAAATCGCTTCAATAAAGGTCGACTTACCGCTACCATTCTCGCCTATAATAAGCGTTGTTGGTGATCGGGTAAGTTCAACTTCTGTAAAAGTATTTCCAGTACTAAGTAAGTTTTTCCAACGAACTTTTTTAAATAAAATCATTCTACGCTAAGCGCCTCTTCATATAGCGATCTCAACAATCCGTCTAGAGCTGCTTTGTCTGTATTCAATTCTAGATTGTCTACGTACTTGTGCAAGATGGTCAATGTATCTTCTGCTTCATCAATGATACTATCATCAGATTCAAGATTGAGATTCAAATTGTCGTCTACCACTTGTATGTTCACCGTATCCGACTTTTCTAACTTATCAATTAGTAAATCAAACCAATACGGATTGTTTTTTGTCTTAACAATAACTTTAACAAAAGTATTCTTGTATTTAGAAAAATCTTGTTCGATTATTTCATTCAAGGTCTTGTTGCTATCGTCATAGACAAACTTATGAAACATTCTATACGGATTCTCTATAAATGTCAACTGTCTTGTTTTTGTATCAAAGACATGAAACCCTTTGGTATCATTATAGTCTGACCAAGTCATTTCATATGGACAACCCAGATAGTTGATATTACCACGAGATGACTTATGATGATAGTGCCCTGAGCATACTACATCAAACTTTGAGAATACAGAAGAGTCCATGCCTTCGTGTTGCACAGCACCTTTGTACATTTCAAACCCACCCAATTCAAGGTGTCCGAATGTAACCTGTGCTGTTGTTTCATTAATCAACTTCATAGTATCATCGTAATTGTCTTCACATATCCATGGCACCATCATAATCTGACATCCATCGTAAGTGATGACTTCAGGTGCTGACACATTACGCACACAGCCATCATATTCGTTTAGAAGAAGATCAAGCGCATTGATTGACAGCGTATTCTTATACGGAATCACATGATTGCCAACAAGTGACGTTAGATGATACTTATTAGAGTCTTTAATAACGTCATACCAATACTTTCTTGCACGACTTAGCGAATAGAAGTTAATATACTTCCTACGGTCAAACGTATCGCCAAGATCAATGATCTCAGTGATACCATTTAATTCCAAGTACGGAAAGAAAAACTCTTTATAAAACTTTTCAAAATAATCATGGAACACAGGACTGTCATTACGCACACCAAAGTGCTGATCAGTAATCAAAGCAATTTTCATTCATTACCCTCTACAAACAATTCTATACCTACCTTCTTTGGTAGTTTCTTTTCACTCAATTTCTTTTCATAATCTTTTACAAACGAATTCATGTTATCATTCACATTAACGTCCTGCATGATAGGATTGTCCATATCTTGGTATTCATATGAATCGCCAGATAGAATCGTATTCTCCATCGTCTTGTATTTGATATATGTCTGCTTCTTCTCTTTTTGAATACGCAGAATAAATGCATTATAGATGATTCTGGTAAAATATGCAAATGGATTATTTGATTTTTCAGGATCAAAGTTATGCATATAGTTAATACAATTTTCTATTCCATCAGAAATCATCTCATCTTTATAGGAATAATTTACAAAATTACCTTTTGATGCTAGTCGAGTAGCAATTTGAAAGATACACTTGCCAATATCTTCAGGAATCTGGGGTGTAGGAAGACCGCAACCTTCTGCTTCTTTCTTTTTACTTTTATATTTTATTAAGGCAGCGTAGAAGCTTTTATTGTCTACGTAGTGCTTTTTTGATTTTTCTTCAGACATATATGATCCTTTCACTTGACATTTTAAAAATTATCTGTATAATCGACTTGTCGGATTTCAATTAATACTTGTATTAGCATCCATTTGATACGAAGATAGGTAATCATCATCTTCGCTTTCATCTTCAGTAACGTCATCCGGATTTAGTTTACTAAGATATCGAGTTACGTATCTTTCATAGAAATCAACGTACTCATCATCCACTGGCGAATCAAACACAATATGCTTACGGCGTATATACAACTGCTTGTCGGCACGATAAAATGGATTATAATTGGTAAGGTATATTCGGGTTTCACCCGTCACTGGATTGCCAACGTAATTGATAAGCATTGGATATTCTAAAATAATATCATCATCACCTAAAGCATCTAACCTACCGATTATAACTTCGGCAGTAACTAGTTTAAGTAAAATGTATTCGTATTCGTCCATGCCTATCCTTTCAAATCAATATTATATATTTTATAATCAAAGCCTTCTTCAGCGTATATCTTCATACGCTCTTTGAAGTGTTCAAGCGTATAATTTCGTTTTGTCTTCCAAGACAAATCATCAGCAATATCAAATAGTGTTACGTTATCCTTTGTTTCTGAGATACGTAACCCACGACCAATAGACTGTAACGTTTTGATCTTAGATTTACTTGGTGAAGCAAAAATAATGTTGTGTAGGTTTTTAATATTTACACCAGTAGAAAACGTACCAGAAGATGCAATGATGATTGCGTCCTTTTCAGTCTCTACTAACTTACGAATTGCTTCACGCTCATCACCATCAACGCCGCCATGGATAAAAAATATCTTGCGTTCATTTGATGGATCATGTATCATGGCATACAACTCCTTGCCATGTTTCTCAACGTATTGAAACAATAATAACACATTTCCGGTTAAACTTAAAGACAAATTTTTGATAAATTTATTGCGTGCTGCATTGCGTACAATGAAATCAATCTCCTGAGGATAGTCATTACCTTTGTTCTGCTTGCGTGTATCATCAGGATATTTTAACAACAGTATTTTAATTTTAAGATCAGCAAGATGTTTTTGTTCAATAAGATCAGTTGTTGATGCAACTCGTTTAACAGGCCCAAACAAACCTTCAAGCACTAGTTTATTTGTTTCAGTGCCATCTAGAGTACCTGTGAATCCAAAGCGATACTTACAAGCAGATAACTTTTCCATGATTGACGTAAGACTCTTTGCTTTAAACAAATGTGCCTCGTCACCAATGACTACTTTGAATTGTTGAAACCATGCTTTAGGCATCTTGTAAATAGATTGCCACGTAGAGATTACAAGTTCTTCTTCTACAGGTTTCTCTACACCAGATGTAATTTTGTATATGCTATCCTTATATCCATATGATTCAAAGTCAGACGCCATTTGACTAACCAAGGATACGGTAGGCACAATAATGAGTGTACGTTGCTCATAGTAACGTACAATAGAATATATAATTAGAGATTTGCCAGATGCTGTAGGAGATAACAACATGGCACGACTTTTGCGTACTGCATGAGCAAGTGCTTCGATTTGATAGTCTCTTGCTTCAAAAGGCAATGAAAGACCTTTGATAAACTCTTTTGCTTCTTGTAATGAGAACTCGGTGTCGTTGAATTCAGATAGAAACTCAACGTGATATTCTCGACTGCGAGCAAATGCCAAGACATTCATTAGCAGCCCTGCATAGAGCAGTTTATTCATTACATTGTAAAGACGTATCTTGCCGTCCCAGATTTTATTACGATAAAGCGGATGGAACTTGGCGTTAGGCACCATAAAGGTAAAATAGTCAGATAGCTCGTAAGCCACTGATGCTTCACATTCAATCTTGATATGTGTTTCATTTACTTTTAAGATGCGTAGAATGTCTGTCATGTGCCGCCGCTAGTGAATCGTTGCCAGTCAATGTAATTCTTAACGATGTATCCACGCTCACTAATATTCTTAATAACAGACTCTAACAAACTGCATTTTTCTTTTTGCATTGCAATTTTAAGAGTAAGCGTAATAATATCATTGTCGGCATCGATATGCATAGGAATATCTGACTTGAGAATATTCCGCGGATTGGGCCGCCAGTTTTTTTGTTTTAATGTCTCTTCATCAAGAGTGCCCATAAGATGATCGTACTTCAACTGAAACAATTGTTTGTAGTCAGTTTCTAGTTTACGAAGCATCAAACGTTCTTGTGAAAAAATCTTATAGTATTTGTGGTGTAATTTAGGAATCTTTACAGCTTCTTTGTCGATTGCCGCTGTATTAATTTCAGAGTCATCAGCCCACAACTCGTATATCTCGTCCAATTTCATAATAAACCTTTCAATCAATAAATGTAAACATCACATCAAGCGAGTATATGAGTACTCCCTGTATTTAAATTCTGCTGTAGCAGTCACATACTTCACATCTGTATTCGTTGTATCAAAAGTAAATCCTGATATCGATACAGGAATGACATCAGAAAACGTAACTTGAATGTTAGGTCTCATGACGCTATCAAGAATAACAAGAGTAGCATCTACTATCACACCCTCGCCACTCATAGCACTTGCGCTTGCAAGATTGGCATACTGTTGAAAGTTATCAGGTTTACCAATACCTACAATCCAATCATACAATTCAAAGTAGCCCGCCATGTTCTCGTCAATCTTAAATGTAACAGAGAACTCGTCAAAGGTCAAGTGATCTCCTGGGACAATCACTTTGTTAAATGGTGTCTGGATATCATTTGTTCTGTTGAGCATCAGCCGAGGAAAGTCAAAACTCTGTACAAAGTAGTTGAAATTTGGCAACTTCTTTATAGCGAATTTAAAGCCTAACGGTGATAAGAAGTTAAGATCTGTTGGTTGTGTAACAGGTGCGCCCATCATTCTATCCTTATTATACGGTATTCTAGTATTTATTTCAAGCAAAATCAACGAGTTATCACAAAAAATGTAACTGCTTGATTTCTAAATGATTATAGTTCTTGCATTTAATTCCACTATGCGTCATAATGTATACATGATGAACGAAAAGGAAACGAAGATGACGAGTACAAAATCATACGTGATTTATAACATGAATACTGGGAAGATTTTTCCTGGTAGTAAGCAATACAACTACTTGCAAGTTGCCCTAAGACATGCGGATAAGCTTGAAGCGCTTAATCCTGGCGTGTTCTTACATGCAATGCCTCGAGTCGATTTCTACAAAACATACGGTGCAATCTAATGGGTACTCGCTCACTTACAATTGTTTATAAAACAGAACCTTATAACGTATACGTACTGAGTAAGGATCCAGAGCCTATCGTCAATATCTATAGACAGTATGATGGATACCCTTCGGGCCATGGTCTAGAACTTGCTAAGATTTTAACCTCACCTGATGGGTCAAATGGTATTGAGTGCATGGCTGCTAGCATCGTCGCTGGGCTAAAAACAAAACCCTATAACGTATACTTATATTCGATTGATACGCGAGAGTGTGGCCAAGACTATGAGTATCATGTGTATGAGAACTCGGTTAAAGTCATAGACATGAACCAGCCTTCTAGAAGTATGTTCGAAGGTTCTTGGGAAGACTTTAAAAGATTCTGCGAACTGAATACGCAGGGTGTCAGTTATGATAGTGTACGAGCAGCATAATGTTTACTAAAAAAGAATTAAATAGCCTCTATAATTGTGTGGTCATCGTTGTCACTAATCGTGAACGTGATAATGAACTTTCAAGCATGTTCAATGATGAGTTTGTTGATCCTATTATTGATGAACTAAATCTTCTTCAGGTTCGAGTATTAGACATGATTAAGATGCTTGATGAAGAATTACATGCATCTGATTTAAATCAAGTCCTTGGCGAACTTGAGTTTCTAAAGAAACAAGCTGAGTGATTATAAATAAGATATTAATCTGGAGATGAAAATGATGACCGTTAAACAATATTCACTTCCAACACTCAGCGAAGGTTTGGCTGCTATCCAAGCTAAGCGTAAAGATCTTCAGCACAAATATATGTTTGGGTTTCGCTTAGACTCTGAAGAAATAGATTGGATGGATTGG
>Ga0114962_10004286_pt1 | contig 11357 bp, 8 predicted proteins | sample C_130820_MF_Meta_FD_87017 | JGI IMG/M metagenome (GOLD analysis project Ga0114962, IMG submission 87017) | Freshwater microbial communities from Lake Croche, Canada to study carbon cycling - C_130820_MF_MetaG | ecosystem: Environmental > Aquatic > Freshwater > Lake | place: Lake Croche, Canada... | reverse complement strand
GACAGCTTCAACCGCATCACCATCGATGGCGACATGTCAACCAATGACACCGTCATGGTTCTCGCGAATGGTGCCTCGGGAATGCCTTTGATCCGACGCAACAGCACGGCATGCAAACAATTTCGCGAAGCGCTTCGTTGGTTGATGTTAGAGCTCGCCAAAGCCGTCGTCCGCGATGGTGAGCGGGTCACCAAGTTTGTCACCGTCAAGGTCGAGGGTGCCCGCACCTATTTGGACGCGAAAAAAGTCGCCGAGGCAGTTTGCAAATCCGCATTGGTGAAGTCGTCATGGAATGGCGGGGATCCAAACTGGGGCCGCATCATTCATGCCGTAGGCTACTCGAGAGCTCGCATCCGTGAGGAGCTGGTCGACATCCATATCGGCGGCAAGGCCGCATGCATCGGTGGCCTCCAAGCAACCACTCCGATGGATGAACTGCGCGCTGCAGTGGCGCATCCAGAGTTTGAAATTGTCATCAATCTCAATCAAGGCGATGCCAACTATGTCATGTATTCGAGCGACCTATCTCCCGAGTACATCGACTTCAACCGCTCGGAGTATGCATACTGGAAACAGGCGCGCAAAGACGGGCTGGTCTAACGAATGGCGTCGGATGCGTCCGGTGCCGTAAAGTCATTCGTTGGCGACAGGTACTACGAGTGTGGGAACCGATGCTTTGCGGACCATTCCCTCAGCGACGCTGCCAAGCAAAAGCGAAGCGATCATCCCGTGTCCATGCGATCCGACCACCACGAAGTCTGCGTGCTTTTCCTTGATGCGTTCCAACAGCAAGTGAAGTGGGCTACCATCCGCGAGGTGAGACGTGGCCGATGGGATCACCGTGAGCGCTGAGTCGAGCACTTCCTGAAGTTTGAGTATTGCCCTTCGCCTTGCCTCTTCATGGAATTGGTAAATTGCAGGAAACTCGTCAGGGGTGAAGCCGTAAGCGGTGTAGCTGGGTTCTGGCTCGATGGCATGGAACAACTCCAGCGTGGCCCCGAAGGCTTGCGCCATCTCGATGGCGTGCTTGGTAACGCTGGAGGTGGCGTTTGAGAAATCAACGGCGACGATAATCGTTTTCATAGCCTGCCAGCGATACCACAGTCACGCACTTGCGTAAAGAAGCATCGCCGTTGCCATGGCGGATTCATTTCGTCGGCGTGATGAATCTATTCACCATCCGCCTTATTGCCCGTCATCAAATCAGGAAAATAGCTCGGCTCGGTCTTGGTGAGCTCCATTTCTTTTTCGATCAACTCGATGGCACCGGGATCGTCCGTGGCTTTCAGGCGTGCGACTTGCTTCTCAAGCCCAAGGGTGTAAACGCCCGCAAGCTCTAAGAGACCTGCCTTCAAATGCTCGTCGATCGTAATTTCCTTTTCGTGGAACTTGGTGGCAAGCTCGTCGATGTCTGGGATGATTTCCAGGGCTAGCCTTGGCGTCTTAGGAATGCGTGTCCCATCGAATTTCCATTTCTTGATGGCCGCCCGAACCAAGTCCTCAGCTGTGTCCCTCGTGTACTGAGTCCTTCGAGCTTCACGCATGAGCACCCGCTCAAAATCCGTAAAGTTACCGGCCAAGTCTGCTTTGTGGGTCATGAGCAATGGCTTGGCGCGATCCAGCATGATCCTGCGGGCTCGGTCGAAAAATCCGGCCACGTCATATTTGGGCGCAGCGGGTACAGGAGCAGTCACCTTCGGCGCAGGCGCAGGGGAAGTCTCCATGATTTGCTCTTCTACAGGAGGCGCAGGCGTGGGCTCGGCGGCGGGTTCCGTTTTTTCAACGGTCGGCTCTATTGCCTCCACCGGTGCCACTTCGGGTATCGCCACGGGTTTCGGTGGCACCACCGCGGGCGGCGACTGGACAATCGTTTTCACCACGACTTGCTCTGGCGGCTTTTTGCCAAATTTAAGAAAGGCACCGATGGCAGCCAAACCCAGCACCGCCAGCATGATCATCCACAGGTGACCCTCATTTCTCTTCGCTTTACTCTTGGAAGCTCCCACACGGCTTGGGCCTCGGGGGACCGCCGGACCAGCGTTTGATCCCAGTGAGTTGGCGATCCATTCCAATTCATTCACAATCTCGCGTGCACTGGAGTGGCGTGCCTGAGGCAGCGCTTGGGTCGCCCGCCGAATGATAGGGTCGAACCTTGGGTCGCAACGAGAAATGACCGATGCCGGCCTGGAATCAGCAGACGGCAACTGGCCAGTGAGCAATTCATGAAGCATCACACCCACCGCAAAAAGATCTGCCCGATAGTCAACCGAATGCGGGGAATTCACCACCTCGGGGGCCGCGTAGTCCGGCGTTCCAAAAATCTCCTCGCCCTCCTCCACCTTTCGCTCCGCAGGGCGCGCGAGGCCGAAATCGCCGATTTTCGGCTGACCATTGAGATCGAGGAGGATGTTAGCGGGCTTGATGTCTCGATGAATGATCCCATTTTCGTGGGCATTTGCGAGACCATTGCAAATCCCCGTCATGAGCCGGATGACATCTTTCGATTCCAATGCCATCTGGTAAGTGGCATGATAGAGCGACTTTCCAGGCACATACTCCATGATGATGTATAGCATCCCCCCAGCCTCACCGAAGTCATAAACCCCAATGAGATTCGGGTGATTCAAGCGCGCCATGGCTTTGGCTTCCGCCTCAAAACCGGCCCGGAATGCAGCGTCCTTGCTCAACTCAATCGGCAGGATCTTCAACGCGACCTGCCGGTCCAACGACTTTTGGATGGCCACATAAACAGCGCCCATCCCACCCACAGCGATCAGCCCCTGAATCTCATATCCTGCGAAAAGCCCCGCAAGCTCGGAAATTTCCGGCGGAACGAAGCCAGTGTGATGAACTGAATCACTCATGAGGGATGGGAGCATCGGAAGGCGGACTTTGCAAAGGAACTTAAAGTTGGAAAATCCTGAATATCAAGTTCAATGATGCGCGAGCCTGCATCAAGCTATGGGCCTCATCCGGTGGCTTGGGCCGAGACATCCACTCGAACCGCGATTTTTCCATTGGCCAATTCGTTGCGGCCATCGCAGGGTTTGAGGCAGATAATCCTACCATGGCCGATCCCACAGAATCCATCATCCGTGCCACGTTCGGTTTGGCGCTTGGATTGTTTGCCTTAGCGGCAGGGTTGCGGCGAAGTCTTCACGTGCCCACCGCCCCGCCGCTGCCAGAACCTGAGTTTATGGCGGTTGAGGAGGAATTTGCCGATCTTGAGCCGGCACCGCCACCTTGCGAGCCAGGTCGGGTTGCCACTGGGTTCTACCAACCGCTCGATCTTCTTGGCATCGGGCTGATTTTCGCCATGTTCTTCGCACTCGCTTGGTCGTCGATCCAGGCAGGCAGCGGGGGTGAGTTGAAAATCGATGCGCGTGATCTAATCGGAACGATTGGGTTTCAATTCATCACCGCTGGGATGGTGGCGATTTTCATGGTTCCCCGAGTCCATCTGGTGACCTGGCTGGGATTGCGGTGGCCTGCTTGGCGGCGCATTTTTTGGATCGCTCCGTGCGCCTCGGTTTCCATGTGGATCTTTTTCATCGGCCTTCAACAGGCTGGGCTCATGGATTGGATTGAGTCACTCGGAGCGGAGACTGTGCAGGATACGGTTAAGCTGCTTCAGAACTCGGAGGACTCGATGATCATCGGTCTCATGACCTTCGCCGCGGTGGTGGCTGCGCCGCTTTGTGAGGAACTGATCTTCCGAGGCTACCTTTATCCCGCTGCCAAAAAATTCGCTGGCCCGTGGGTGGCTGCGATTTTCTCTGGGCTCATCTTTGCCGCAGCCCATGGCAGCCTGGCCGCGTTGCTTCCTCTATTCGTCTTTGGTTGCTTGCTCGCATTCATCTATCAGAAAACCGGATCGCTCTGGGCTCCGATCTCGGTGCACTTCTTTTTCAATGGCTCCACCGTGCTTCTCCAGATGATTGCACGCCATTACCACCTCCCACTCGACGCCTCCCCGTGAAAACCCTCCGCGACATCGGCGAGGATGCACTCATCGACCGACTCATCGATCTCGTCCCCAAAGATCCAAACCCTGCCGCAGGGCCGGGTGACGACTGCGCGGTGATCGACCGCGACCCAGCATCGCCCACGCTGCTGTTACTAAAAACCGACGCGATCGTCGAGCACGTGCATTTCCTCCCAAGCGCGGAGCCGCGTGCCGTTGGCTGGAAAGCCGCTGCTCGGGTCGTCTCGGATTTTGCCGCGATGGGTGGACGCCCCGAACATTTTTTGATCACCCTCGCGCTGGCACCAGAAACTCCCCTCGCATGGGCCGAAGACCTGTATCGCGGCATCGGCGATTGCTTAGTAACCTTCGGTGCCGTCCTCGCCGGTGGGGAAACCACTCGGGTTCCAACGAGCTCTGCCGCAGTGATCTCGATCTCTGCCACTGGCGCGGTTCAGCGCGATCAAATCGTGCTGCGATCGACCGCGCATTGCGGTGATGCCATTTTCGTGACGGGAAAACTCGGCGGCTCACTGCAAGGCAAACACCTCGATTTCATCCCACGCATCGAACAAACCCAGTGGCTCGTTTCCACCTTCAAGCCAACCGCCATGATGGATGTCTCGGATGGCTTGGCCAAAGACCTCCCTCGCTTGGCAACGGCTTCGGGCGGCGGGTTCATCATCGATCCGGGCGCGTTGCCATTAAGCCCCGGCTGCACGCCTCAACAAGGAATCAGTGACGGCGAGGACTTCGAAATTCTCTTCACCATGGAGCCCGCCCTTGCGGCAGCCTTACTCGCCGAGTGGACCGCTCGATTCCCCGACCTCGCGCTCACCCGCATCGGCGAAATCACCGATGCAGAAAAGGGCATGACTCTAACGGGTGGCTGGGACCATTTCCGCTCGACTCCTGCCGAAGCCTAACCAATTTAAAGCATCAAGCGCCCAGCGTTGGGTCATAGTCCTTGGGCGCACGAATGATTTTTTCGATGCCGTGCTTCGTCACGAGGTTGCCGGCACTTGATCGGCTCTTGATCCCAAACTCCGCGAAGTGCAGCGGCCGGATCAGATTGCGCATCCGCAGACCCGACTTGAGGTGAACCAAGAGCATCTGCGCGGCGCTTTCCTCATTGGTTTTGTGGAAGGCAAAATAGAGCACTCGCGTCCCAGGGGTGCCTTTCGTTAGGTTGTATTCCTTGTCCCTCGTGACACCACCGACGGTGAAACGCTTGGCAAGGATCGGCCCGTCACGCCCGTCGCGATAAATCATCGAGTAAATGAGATCCTCGTCCTTGCGGAACACCGCGACGCGCAAGGGTTTCTGCCCGACGAATACCTTGTCCGCAACTTTCACCACTCGCATTTTCCCGTCGGCGGTGAAGGCGATCACATCATCGATGGTCGAGCATTTCTCGACGGGCTCGCCGTCTTTTTTCAAGCCGTAACCGGCAAATCCATTTTTGGCGTCCAGGTAAAGCGTCTCGGTGGCGGCGACCACTTGCATGCGATCGACACGTTCGAATGAAGCGATCTCCGTGCGACGCTCACGGCCTTTGCCATATTTTTTGGCGAGGTCCTCATACCAGCGGATCGTGTAACGCGTGAGGTTGCGGAGATTCTTGTCCGTCTCATCAATCGCTTTTTCAAGCGCCTTGATTTCCTCATCCGCTTTGAAAGAATCAAACTTCGAAATCCGCTTGATCTTAATTTCCGTTAGCCGACCGAGATCGTCTTCCGTGACTGCGCGTTTGAGGAGTTTTTTGAATGGCTTGAGTCCGTCATCAATCGCCTTCAAGACAGCTTCCCATGTTTCGCATTCCTCGATGTCGCGATAGATGCGGTTCTCGATGAAAATTTTCTCTAAAGAACTGAAATGCCATTTTTCGGCGAGTTCGGCGAGTTTGATTTCGAGCTCCATCTTGAGGAGTTCGCGGGTGTGCAAGGTGACTTGCTTGAGGATGTCGGAAACCCCCATGAACTGCGGCTTGCCCTCGGTGATGACGCAAGCGTTGGGCGAGATCGTCAACTCGCAGTCGGTGAAGGCGTAGAGTGCATCGCGGGTTTGCTCGGGATCGGCACCCGCGGGCAAATAGACCAGGATATCGGCGTGTGCGGCGGTGTTATCCTCGATCTTCGAGATCTTAATTTTCCCTTTGTCGGCGGCGGCGACGATGGATTCCATCAATCCGCCCGTGGTGGTGCCAAATGGGATTTCGGTGATGCGAAGAATGCCTTTTTTATCAACGCCAATGCGAGCCCGGACACGGACTTTGCCGCCTCGCAAGCCATCGCGGTACTCGGACGCGTCCATGATACCACTGGTCGGAAAATCGGGGATCAGCGTGAAGGGTTGGTCACGGAGCACCGCCACCGATGCATCGATGAGTTCGATGAAATTGTGCGGGAGCACCTTGCAAGCAAGGCCCACGGCGATGCCCTCAACCCCTTGAGCAAGAAGCAATGGAAACTTCACCGGTAACGTGTCAGGCTCTTTGCGGCGTCCGTCGTAACTTGGGAGCCACTCCGTCGTTTTCGGGTTGAAGACGACCTCGTTGGCAAACTTGGTGAGACGCGCCTCGATGTAGCGGGGCGCGGCAGCCCCGTCGCCCGTGAGGGTATTCCCCCAGTTTCCTTGCGTATCGATGAGCAGGTCTTTTTGCCCGAGCCCGACAATGGCAGCGCCGATGGATTGATCACCGTGCGGGTGGTAGTTCATGGTGTTTCCGACGATTCCCGCGACCTTGTTGTACCGACCATCATCGATCTCATCCATGGCATGCAGGATCCGGCGCTGAACTGGCTTGAGCCCGTCATACAAATGCGGCACCGCCCGCTCGAGAATCACGTAACTGGCGTAGTCGAGGAAATAGTCGGAATACATCGCTCCCAGCGACGCATGTTGATCCGGATCGGTTGTCATCAGGCAAATAGTTAGTCAACCTAAAGGATCGGCGCAAGCCTCAGGTGACGGGATTGCCATATGTCTCGTGATTTCATGGCTTGTCGCCGACTCGCCAGCTGGTAAGAATCATGCATGAAGTTTCCTGCTGAATCATCCGCCCGACTCGCCCGCCGAGATTGGCTGAAAGCAGCGACATTCGGTGGCGCGGCGGCCATGCTGGCGGGAACCCGAGCGGCAGCAGAACCCACCGGAAAACCCGCCAGCAAGGTGCGCGGGGTGGTTTTCATGGTCGCGGACGGCATGAGCCCGGGCGTTCTGACTTTGGCGGATGCCTATTCCAAGCTCACCCGCCAGCACGGCACGCAATGGTGGTCGCTCCTCAATGACCGAAATGCCGCCCGCGGCCTCATGGACACGGCTTCGGCGAACTCGATGGTCACCGACTCGGCAGCCGCTTCAAGCGCTTGGGGCGGCGGCGAACGCGTGAATAACGGGTCGATCAATTTCGACCCGTCCGGCAAGGAACTGAAGCCCATCGCGGCGATCCTGAAAGCCAAGGGCGCACGGATCGGTCTCGTCACCACGGCCACGGTCACCCACGCCACCCCCGCAGGATTCGCGGCTGCCGTACCCAAGCGGGGCGATGAAAAAGACGTCGCTCCCCAATACCTCAACCGCGTCGATGTCCTTCTGGGCGGCGGTTCAGGGCATTTCGATGCCAAGGAACGCGCCGACAAACACGACCTGTTAGGCGAGTTCGTGGTGGCAGGCTATGGGGTGGTGAACAACCGCACCGGACTGCTCGCCAATCGCGAGCAAAAGCTAATCGGCACCTTCACCCGCGGGCACCTTCCGTTTTCCATCGATCGTGACCACGATCCAGCCATCGCAGCCAGCATCCCGACCCTCACCGAGATGGCTCAGGCCGCGCTCACCCGATTTCTTGCCAGCGACAAGCCATTTCTCCTCCAAATCGAAGGTGCCCGCGTCGATCACGCCGCCCACTTGAACGACATCGGCGCCTTGCTTGGCGAACAACTCGCATTCGATGACGCCCTGGCCGCCGTGATGGCATTGATCGGTCACCGCGACGACATCTTGCTGGTGGTCACCAGCGACCACGGCAACTCAAACCCAGGCCTCAATGGCACGGGTAAAAGCTACGCCGAGAGCACCCAACGCTTCGCCAAGATCCAAAACTTCAAGGCCTCACACGAGCGGCTTTTCGCGGAGTGGCAAAAGACCGAACTGCGCACGACCCGACCACTCACCGACCTGGTCCAGCAGCATCTCGGGCTCAAGCTAAAGACAGCGGAAGCACTAGCGCTGTTAGAAATCTTCGAGAAAGAACCGGTGATCGAGTGGAGCGAACAACTCCGAAAGCCCGAGGGCCTGCTCGGCCAATTCACCGGAAACCACACGGGGATCGGCTGGACGGGGACTTCCCACACGTCAGATCCCACGATCATTTCGGCCATTGGCCCGCAGTCGGATCGTTTCACCGGCATGGTGAGAAACTCAGATGTATTTGGCCACCTGTGCGAATTGCTCGGCTAGCAGCAGCGAGCCCGCCCCACGCCTTGCCGATCCATGCCAAAGGTTGGTGTTGCGGAGCGAGCGAAGACACCTAGTCTAGGGCAAATGCTAAACCGCTTTTACGGAGCCTTTGACACCGAGCGCCGAACCGGAGCTGACGACCGCGCAGATTTTCGGACGCCATTCCAAATCGACCGCGACCGTGTCTTGCACACGCCGACCTTCCGGCGAATGCAAAATAAAACCCAAGTCTTCTGGAGCGGTGAGTACGATTTCTATCGGACACGACTGACCCACTCACTCGAAGTCGCCCAGATCGGAAAGTCGATCGCCTGCTGGCTCAAAGCGCAGCCCGAGAGCCCTCTAGCCCATGATTTCTTCATCGACCCCGATCTCGTCGAAGCCATCTGCCTCTCTCACGATCTCGGCCATCCACCATTCGGCCATGCGGGGGAACGGACCCTCAACCACCTGATGAGTGGCCATGGTGGATTCGAAGGAAACGCCCAAACCCTGCGGCTCATCGCCGAGCGGATCTTCTCCGCAAAACGCTGCGGCATGGACCCTACCCGTGCGTTCCTCGACGGCGTGCTCAAGTACAAATCGCTCTGGACCGAGCTCAAGGCCGCCAAGGGCACTTGCCCAGAGCACCACTTCATCTACGACGAGCAACACGCACTTCTCGACTGGGCCATGGGCGGCCATGACTTCCCGCTCGAACTCCCACCCGGCAGCACGCGTGACCAGTTCAAATCGATCGAATGCCAAGTGATGGATTGGGCGGACGACACGGCTTATTCGCTCAACGATCTATCAGACAGCGTGCGAGCCGGATTTCTCAACGTCGAAAAAATCGAGGCATGGGCCGAGAAACAAGGCCAACCGATCGGAGAGGCCACGCCTCTGGGCGATCTCATCCAAGCCATCCGCCGGAGACGCGTCGACCCCTTTGTCGGCAAGCGCATCGGCAAATACATCCAATCCACCCGCTTGGAATCAGACGTCAATTTCCTCAGCAGCTCGACCAATCGTTACCGATTCCACCTCCACATCGACCCAACCGTGAAAGCGGAATCCAAGATCTTCAAGCGCCTTGCCTTTGAGGTGGTTTTCCTGTCCCCACAGTTGAAGCAACTCGAACATAAAGGCAGCCGGATGCTCCGCCAAATGTGGGAAGTGCTCGGTGAGCGCTACATTTCTCAGCAACGGATCGACGGCCAAGACTTCCAACTCCTCCCCGCTGACACCGCTGCAGAAATCGCCGCTGCCCCCGATGAAGCATCACGCGCGCGCTTGGTCTGTGATTTTCTCGCAGGCATGACGGATGGCTACGCCGCGAGAACTTACAAGCGACTGTTCTCCCCTGACTTTGGTTCGATCGGTGACCTCATCGGCTAAGCGCAAACTTAGCCCGTCCACAAAAAACCCGCCGCAGCCGAAACTGGGCGGGGCAAATTTTATTGTAGGAAACTAGCCGCAAATTTACCAGGTCTTGACGTCGTCAGTTGCGGCACCACTTGAAGAGGCCGCACCATCCGCACCGTCGCTCCAAGCTGCAGCTTTGCGACCATTGAGGGTCACCGTGGTCCCACCGCCCTTCGGCTTCGGTGCAACTTTTTCATCGTAGTCGCAGTCCAGCATGACCTTGTAAGTGCCACCCCATGGGTCGAAGAGTCCCGTGACGGTCGTTCCTGATGAGTTGTAAATCAGACCGTTTTTGTTCCCCTTGCCTTCTTTAGCGGAGAGGAACTTGATGGCACGGGTATTCAACGGAGCCGACGCAGTTTCAAGGCCAAGAACCACGTTGAGGAAATCGGTGATGTTAAGCTTGGTATCCACTACCGTGTCAGCCGTCAGTGTTGTCGGCATGCTACCGTACTCAGTACTGAAGTTATTCACCGCCGATTCCAAGGCGACACAGGTGGCGAGCGCCGTGGTCTTCTTGGCTTTCTGGATTGCGGCATTGCCTGCGGCAAATCCGGCTCCTGCAAGCACCGCGATGATCGCGATGACGACAAGAAGTTCGACGAGGGTGAATCCGCTCTCGCGGCGAGACAATTGGGTTTTCATGGCAGGGTTAAAGTTCAAGTTCACGGGTTGAGAGCAAATAGAAGGATTTCACGACTGACAACCTTTCAATCGAGTTCGAATTTATATCGTACATACTTTATTTCAATTTTTATTTGAGAAAACCCATTTACATTAATCGACCAAGGTCAATTCATGGCCCCAAGACCCACTGAACGAAGCACACCGTGGCTCCTGACATCCAAATTCCCCCAAGAACATCGGGTCGCCCACCCTTTCCCGTTGCGAAACGAAAGATCTAGCGGCAAACTTCGCACATGTCCGGCAATCCTCTGCGAGATTCCATCCTCGATGCCCTCCGCTCCGCCAATGGGCTTCCTTTGTCGAAGTCCCAACTCGCTCGAGGCCTTAAACTCCCCGGCACCCGAGTGACCGAGCTCCGCAACACGCTCGAAGCACTCACCAAGGAGGGCCTCACCCGCGAAGGGAAAAAGAACTGCTACCACCTCGCCGGAACTCCGAAAAACCAACTAACCGGCGTCCTCAAGTTCCACCCAAAGGGCCATGCATTCTTCTTCCCCGAAATCACCGACGACCAAAACATCGCCACCGGAATCGACTTTACCCTCCACTCCCGCATCCTCGTCGACCGACGCAACGTCTCGACCTCTCTGGATGGCGACCGCGTGCTGGTTTCTCTCATCAAACCCGTCGCCCGCCCCTTCCGCACCCGCAGCGAACTCCTCCCCGAACCAAGCGATGAACTCCGCGGCAAGGTGGAAAAAGTGCTCGCACGCCGGTCTGGCCGACTCGTCGGAATCTTCCGCAAAAAAGCGAATTTCGGCTGGGTCGATTGCGACGACAAGGCGATCGAAGGCAAGGTCGATGTGATCGGCGAAACCACCGCAATGCCAGGCCAAATGGT
>Ga0114962_10004285_pt1 | contig 11359 bp, 10 predicted proteins | sample C_130820_MF_Meta_FD_87017 | JGI IMG/M metagenome (GOLD analysis project Ga0114962, IMG submission 87017) | Freshwater microbial communities from Lake Croche, Canada to study carbon cycling - C_130820_MF_MetaG | ecosystem: Environmental > Aquatic > Freshwater > Lake | place: Lake Croche, Canada... | reverse complement strand
TGGGCCAAACCCGCTGGTACAAGCTGGCGCCGCTGTGGCTGCTGGGCATTGTGTTGTGCTTTGAGCCTTTTGTGTTTCGCAAGGCCGGCGTGGCGGCACTGAGCGATTACTGGGCGGTGTACTTCGGTATTTCGGCACTGGTGGTGGCCGGCATTTTGTTGGGTCGCGAGCGTATTGCGGCCCGTTTGCCCAGCTTTGAAGTGCTGGACGACATGATGTACAAATCCATTGCGGTGGGTTTTGCCTTCTTCACCATCGCCACCGTCTTGGGCGCCTTGTGGGCTGCCGAGGCCTGGGGCGGCTACTGGAGCTGGGACCCGAAGGAGACCTGGGCCTTGATCGTCTGGCTCAACTACGCTGCCTGGCTGCACATGCGCCTGATGAAGGGGCTGCGCGGCACGGTGGCCGCTTGGTGGGCCCTGGGCGGCCTGGGCATCACCTCGTTCGCCTTCTTGGGCGTGAACATGTTCTTGAGCGGGTTGCACAGCTACGGCACGCTGTAAAAGCAAGAACGGACGCCAGCGTGAAGGCGTTCTTTCTGTAGGGCTGTAACCCTTGGGGCCGCTGCGGCGAATACCTGTTTGACACAATGCGGTGTGCAGACCGGCTCCGACCAGAAAGACGCCCATGACTTCCATCCCAAATTCTTCCCGACAAGGCTTCATCCATCCGCTGAGCCAAGAGATCACGCCGCAAGGCGTGTACCTGCAACGCCGCGACATCATCCGCGGTATGGCTTTGGGGGCGGCGGGCTTGGCGGGCGCGGGCTGGGCCGAGCGGCAAGCTTTGGCGGAAACGGCCAAGCCGGGTGTGTTGTCGGCTTTGGCTTCGGCACCTTCTGCGGTGGCGGGCGCCATGTCGGTCGATAAACTCACGGCCTACAAAGACGCCAGCAGCTACAACAACTTTTACGAGTTTGGCTACGACAAAGCCGACCCAGCGCGACTGGCGCACACCTTGCAAACCAGCCCCTGGACGGTCGAGGTCGAAGGCCTGGTCAAGCGTCCTGCCAAATACACCATGGAAGACTTGCTCAAACTCAGCCCGATGGAAGAGCGGATTTACCGCATGCGCTGCGTCGAAGGCTGGTCCATGGTGATCCCTTGGGTGGGTTATTCGCTGATGGAATTGATCCGCAAGGTCGAGCCCACTGGCAACGCCAAATTCGTCGAGTTCGTGACCCAGGCGGACCCCAAAACCATGCCGGGCGTGCGCTCAGGCGGTTTGGACTGGCCTTATGTCGAAGGCCTGCGCCTGGACGAGGCCATGCATCCCTTGACCCTGCTCTCGTTTGGCATGTATGGCGAAGTTTTGCCCAAGCAAAACGGTGCGCCTGTGCGCTTGGTGGTCCCGTGGAAGTACGGCTTCAAGAGCGGCAAGAGCTTGGTGAAGATCCGCTTTGTTGAGAAGATGCCCGTCACCGCCTGGGTCAAGGCGGCTGCGCAAGAGTATGGTTTTTACTCCAACGTGAACCCCAACGTTGACCATCCGCGCTGGAGCCAGGCCACCGAGCGGCGCATTGGCGAAGAGGGCGGCTTGTTGGCCAAAAAGCGCAAGACGCTGATGTTCAACGGCTATGAGCCGCAGGTCGGGCAGTTGTATGCGGGCATGGACTTGAAAAAGCTGTTTTGAGCGTGCTGCCCTCCACCCTGTTGCCCACGCTGCGTGCTGCGCTGCGCTCAAGGGGGGCCAAGCCGGTGTTGTTCCTGATCTGCCTGATGCCCATGGCCTGGTTGCTGCGCGGCATCTGGCTGGACGACTTGGGCGCCAATCCGGCAGAGTTCTTGATCCGCGCCACCGGCGACTGGACGCTGCGTGCGCTGTGCCTGGTGTTGGCGGTCACGCCTTTGCGTGTGGCCTTGACCATGCCCGAGCTGGCCCGTTTGCGTCGCATGCTCGGCCTGTTCACCGGTTTTTATGCCTGTCTGCATCTGATTTGTTACGCCTGGTTTGACATGGGCTGGGACCTGCCCGATATCACGGCTGACATTGCCAAGCGGCCGTTCATCTTGGTCGGCTTTACGGGCTGGTTGCTGCTGAGCCTGCTCAGCGCCACCTCGTTCAATGCCGCCATTCGCTGGTTGGGCGCCAAGCGCTGGCAGGCATTGCACCGCGCCGTGTATGCCGTGGCGGCCCTCGCGTTGTTGCATTTTTTCTGGATGCGCGCAGGCAAGCAGAACTTTTCTGAAGTGGCGGTGTATGCCGCCATCTTGGGCAGTTTGCTGGGTTGGCGCTTGCTCCGGACCTACCGTGCCCGGCGCACCGCACCGTATCAGCGGTGAATGAGTCGCTTCAGCGCAGTGGAAAATTTAAGCGGGTAAGTGTTCGAGTTGGAAAGTGTCAAACACCGACTCGCGTTCGCGGATCAAATGCACTTGCGCGCCGTCCACCAAAATTTCGGCCGCACGGCCTCGGCTGTTGTAGTTGCTGGCCATGCTCATGCAATAGGCACCGGCCGACAACACGGCCAAGATATCCCCAGGCTGCACGTTCAGGTTGCGGTCGCGGCCGATCCAGTCACCGCTTTCGCAGACCGGGCCCACCACGTCGTACAGCACCTGCGCGCCTTCGCGTACCTGCAAGGGCGTGATGTGGTGAAAGGCTTGGTACATGGCCGGACGCGGCAGATCGTTCATGGCCGCGTCGATGATGCAGAAGTTTTTTTGCTCGCCCGGCTTGAGGTACAGCACCTCGCTCAGGCAGACCCCGGCGTTGCCGACCAAGGAGCGGCCAGGCTCGATCATCAATTGCCGCTCGCCAAAGCCGCGCGCATCCAGTTTGGCTAACAACAGTGCCCACAAGGCGTCGGCCTCGGGCGGGGTGTCGCCGTTGTAGTTGATGCCCAGGCCGCCGCCAAAGTCGATGTGGTGGATGGGCACGCCGGCGGCTTCAATCTCGGTCACCAGATCCAAGACCCGGTCCATGGCGTCCAGGTAGGGCGTGACTTCGGTGATTTGCGAGCCAATGTGGCAGTCAATGCCCACCACCTTCAGGCCCGGCAAGCTGGCGGCATGCAGGTAAATTGACACGGCGTCTTCATGCGCCACGCCAAATTTATTACCCTTCAGACCGGTCGAAATATAAGGGTGGGTCTTGGGGTCCACGTTCGGGTTCACGCGCAGGCTCACCGGCGCTTGGCGGCCCATGGCGTTGGCCACTTCGTTCAGCACGTCCAGCTCCGCCGTGCTTTCCACGTTGAAGCAGCCAATGCCCACTTGCAGGGCTTGCTTCATTTCAGCGCGTGTTTTGCCCACACCCGAAAAGATCACCTTGGCCGGGTCACCGCCTGCGGCCAGGACCCGCGCCAACTCACCTGCCGAGACGATGTCAAAGCCGCAACCGGCTTGGGCAAACACTTGCAGTACGGCCAAGCTGGAGTTGGCTTTCATGGCGTAGCAAATTTGCGCTTGGCGTCCGGCAAAACCGCGCTGGTAGGCGGCCAGGGCCGACAGCATGGCGGCTTTGGAATACACGAACAAAGGCGTGCCATGGCTGGCGGCCAGGCTGGCCAAACGAACTTGTTCCACACAAAGCTCGCCCTCTCGGTAGGCGATAAAAGGGTGGCCGGGGAGTGTGGAGGCAGTCATCGTGCAACAGGTGGGGGTGAAAGAGGCGTGGAGTCCGGTGGCCCAGGAACCAAGGGCCGGGAGCGGGCGGGTGCAGGTGTCTCAGGCGAAGCCTGGCGTGAACGCAGCGTGTCAGGGGTCAAGCTTTCAATCAAGGTGGCGCGGCCGCGAGAGGGGGGGTCGGTGGGTTGCATCAAAGGGCCTTTTTGGCCGCAGCCGAGCAAAGCCACCGTACAAAGTGCAAGGCCTGAGCGTGTGACTAAAATTGAACAAACCTTCAACATGCACCGGATTGTAATGACCGACCTCGAATTCCTGGACCAAGCTGAACATCTTTTGTCGGCTGTTGAGCAAGCTTGCGACCGTCTCAACGACGAAACCGAGGCGGACATCGACAACCAGCGGTCTGGCGGCATGATCACTTTGAGTTTTGCCAACCGCAGCCAAATCATCTTGAACTTGCAAAAACCATTGCACGAAGTTTGGATGGCTGCCAAATCAGGCGGCTACCATTACCGCTTTGTGGAGGGCGCTTGGCAAGACACCAAAGGCCAAGGCGAGTTCTTTGCCAGCTTGAGCCGATATGCCTCGGAGCAAGCGGGTTTGCCTGTGGTTTTTAAAGCGACTTGACAGGCCATCAGTTCCTGAACAGGTCGATGATGCGTGAGCGTTCATCGGCTTTGGGCAGGGGCGCAGGGGCATCGCCCTCGGCTTTGCCGCTGGCGCTGGTGCCACCCAAATTGCGCACACCGCCGCTGGCGCCGTGCTCGCTGTAAAACCATTCGCCACCCACTTGAACCAGGCCTTCCGGCGCGCTGGGCTCTTGCACCGGGATGTTGCGCAGCGCGGTTTCCATGAAGCGAATCCAGATGGGTAAGCTCAAGCCGCCACCGGTCTCGCGGTCGCCCAATTTGCGCGGGGTGTCGTAGCCAATCCACACAATGGCCGCCAAGCTGGGTTGATAGCCTGCAAACCAGGCGTCCATGGCGTCGTTGGTGGTGCCCGTCTTGCCGTAGATGTCAGGGCGCTTGAGGGTGGCTTGCGCACGCGCAGCGGTGCCAGACCGGGCCACTTCTTGCAACAAACTGGTCATGGTGAAAGCGTTGCGTGCCGAAATGCTGCGCTTGTCTTCGGTGATTTCGGCCGGTTCAGTTTGCAACAACACTTTGCCGCGTTGATCGGAAATTTTGGAAATCAAAAAAGGCTGGACCCGGTAGCCGCCGTTGGCGAACACCGAATACGCCGTGGCCATTTGCATGGGCGTGACCGAGCCGGCGCCCAAAGCCATGGTGAGGTAAGCCGGATGCTTTTCGGCTTCAAAGCCAAAGTTGCTGATCCATTCTTGCGCATAGCGCGGGCCGACGGACTGCAAGATCCGAATCGAGATCATGTTTTTAGATTTGGCCAAACCGCGACGCAGCGTCATCGGGCCGTCAAAAGTACCGTCGTAGTTTTTCGGTTCCCAGGGTTGACCGCCGGTCACGCCGGCATCAAAAAACAAGGGCGCGTCATTGACCACGGTGGCCGGTGTAAAACCTTTTTCCAGGGCCGCAGAGTAAATGAAGGGCTTGAAGCTGGAGCCCGGCTGACGCCAAGCTTGGGTCACGTGGTTGAATTTGTTTTTCACAAAATCGAAGCCGCCCACCAAGGATTTGATCGAGCCGTCCTTGGGGTTCAGCGCCACCAAGGCGCCTTCGACCTCGGGCAATTGCGTGATCTCCCAACCCTTGGGCAGTTTGACCACACGGATCACGGCGCCACGGCGAATTTGGATGGTGGGTGAGGCTTTGTCGGACAGGCCTGATTGCACGGGGCGCAAGCCATCGCCGGTGATGTCAAACTGCTCGCCGTTTTGCCGCACGGCCACCACTTTGCGCGGCGAGGCTTCCAGCACCACCGCCGACATCACGTCGCCGTTGTCCGGTGTTTCTTCCAGGGCATCGTCAATCGCGTCTTCCAGATCTTTGGCATTGGTCGGCAGCGTCACGAATTTCTCGGGGCCGCGGTAAATTTGCCGCCGCTCAAAATCCATGATGCCTTGGCGCAGCGCTTTGTACGCCGCTTCTTGGTCGACCGAGCTCAAGGTGGTCACCACGTTCATGCCACGCGTGTAGGTTTCGGTGCCGTATTGCGCGTAAATCAATTGGCGCACGGTTTCGGCCACGTACTCGGCATGGACTTTTTGTTTGTCAGAGCCAGAGCGGATGTTCAGGACTTCGGCCTTGGCTTTTTCAGCTTGAGCTGCGGTGATGAACTTGTTATCCAACATGCGCTCAATGATGTACTGCTGGCGCAGGGTGGCCCGCTTGGGGTTGCTGATCGGGTTGTAGGCCGAGGGCGCCTTGGGCAGGCCGGCCAGCATGGCGGCTTCAGCAATGGTGATGTCTTTCAGGGGTTTGCCAAAGTAGGCCTCCGAGGCTGAGGCAAAGCCGTAGGCGCGGTTGCCCAAGAAAATCTGGTTCATGTAGATTTCCAAGATCTGGTCCTTGGTCAACATGTGTTCCAGCTTGAAGGTCAGCAAAATTTCGTAAATCTTGCGGGTATAGGTTTTTTCGGTCGACAGGTAGACGTTGCGGGCCACCTGCATGGTGATGGTCGAGGCGCCCTGGCTCTTGCGTTTACCCAAGTTGGCCAATCCGGCGCGCACGATGCCCAGGTAGTCCACGCCACCGTGTTGGTAAAAGCGCGCGTCTTCAATCGACAGCACCGCGTCTTTCATGATCTGCGGGATTTCTTGGATGGGGGTGAGGTTGCGCCGCTCCTCACCAAACTCGCCAATCAAATCGCCTTCTGCCGTGAAGATACGCAGCGGCAATTTGGGGCTGTACTCGGCCAGATCAGAAATATCGGGCAAATTGGGATAGGCCATCACCAAGGACACGCCAATGATCAGCATCAGCGAAAGGACGCCGGCCACGCCCAAGCCAACGATCCACAACAGGACGCTGACGAGCCAATGGCGAGGGTTGGCGGGTTGGCGATCGGTCTGGTCGGCTGCGGTGTGGTCTGTTTTTGGCATGGGCTGAGCGCAAGAGAGCGCCCCACATTATAAAAACCTGTGGTGCCTTGGGATCAAAGCAAACCCTGTTTCCAAAATATTCTTTAAATGATAAAAAGTGTTTACAAAAACACGCTTATTTTAAGGTCAAGGAGGCCCTATGGTGCAGCGCTTTGTGAGAGGGTGGCGGCAAGCGCCCGTTTGCTTGGGACTTTCCATCCATGATCAGCGCATGACCTTGGTGGAATGGCACGCTGCGGGCGCGGCGCAACCCTCTGTGCAGCGCTGGGTGCAAGAAGAATGGATGCCCAGCGCTGAGCCCGCGCCGGGCCTGTGGAATGAGCCGGCCAGAATGGGGGCGACGCTGGGACGCTTGTGGCAGCGGGCCGGGATGCAATGCCATCGTTTGGCTGTGGGTTTGCCGGCAGACCGGGTTGTGCTTCAGACCTTGCAGGTCGAAGCTGATTGCCCCGCCAACGAACTGCGTGCCCAAGTCAATTGGCGTGCGAGTCAGGCCCTGGGCCTGAATTGGGACGAAGTGGCTTTTGATTACCGGACGGAAAGCCCAGACGGACCCCTGACGGTGCATTGGCTGGCCTGCCCTATGACGCTGGTGCATGCGGCGCAACTGATGAGTCGGGCCGCTCGCTTGCACTTGCAGTTTGTGGGCGTGGAGCCCGCGCACATGGGCCTGCGGGAGAATCAGCAGGGCGGCGCACCAGCGCTATTGCCGCAGTTGCAAATGGCTTGTGAAATGGCGCGCCAGGGGTCTCAGTCATGACCCCGATGAACCTCTTGCCCTTGCGTGACAGGGCCTCCGTGTCTCGCCGATGGTTGGTGGGGAGCTGGCTTGGGCTTTCGGCTTTGGGCGGCGGCGGGCTGGTCGCCTGGACCCTGCATGCGCAAGACGCAAGCAAAGCACATGTGCAAGCCGAAATGGCGAGTGCACAAATGCAGTTGGACCAGTTGCAGTTGCAACTCGCGCAGCAGCGCAAGTTGCAACTGCAGGCGCAGCAAACCCATGCGCTGTGGCAGCAGGTGCAGGCCTTGCGCCAACGCGCTCAGCGCCTGGATGCGCTGCACAAAGTCACGGCCCAGCGCTGGCCCGCTGGCGTTCAGGTTCTGGAGTGGCGTTTGGATGGCGCAGGGTGGCGGCTGCAGGGCCTGGCCGATTCAGGCGGCGCTGTGCAACAACTGTTACAAGACCTGCTGCCCCTGGGGCCTTGGCAGCAAGCACCCGCCGTGGTCGAGCTGGCCGCAACGTCTGTGGTGTCGGGGTCGAACGCTCGGAGTTTGCGCTACGTGGTTCAGGCTCGGTGGCAGGAGACCGAACTTGCGCCGCATGCACGGTCCCCAGCCCCCGCATCTGCACAACCCCTGACTTCGGTAATCAAATGAACTGGCTTACGCAACCGCTGTCCTGGCCCGATGTCGCGGTGCTGAGCGCTGTCTGGCCAAGTTGGCGTGAGGGTGCTTGGCGCGAGTGGCCGATGTGGCCTGCATCTGTGCTTGTAGCCTGTGGTGCCGGTTTGTTTTCGGCCAGTGCCACGGTCGTGTGGCTGCTGTGGCCGTCCAGTGACGTTGACATGGAGCGGCTCTTCTTGGCGCACCAAGCGCTGCAGGTGCAGGTGCAAACGCAGCAGACGAACTTGGGAGATTTGAAATCAAAGGTGCAGCAACGTACCGACTCTGTGCAGGCCTTGTCATCGGCGCAACAGGACTGGCCGACACGCGCGCAAATGCAGCCCCTGCTGATGGCGCTGTATCGACAAGGCCAATCACAGGGTTTGCAGTGGGAGTCGTTCAAGCCGGAGGCTGCGCTGACCTCGCAGGGGTTTGCCGTTCAGCCTGTGAGTTTGCGCTTGCGCGGCAGCTTTGCACAACTCGTCGCTTGGTGCCATGAATGGGTTCAACAGACGGCCTTGTGGGTGCCTGAAAAATGGACCCTGAGCGCGCAGGCGGATGGCGGGATCTCCCTGGACGCCTTGGTGCATTTGTATCTGCGACCTGAAGACGATCCGTCGCTGCCATCAGGGCCGGTGGCTGAAAAATCGGATGCGTTACCGTGGGCTGTGCCATGGCGGGCAGGCCAAGTGGCGCGATGGGATCCATTCAGTGGGCCTGCATCGCCCCTGAAAGAGCCTCAACCGCTGGAACCTCTTGGGGTTGATGTGCACCCTTTGCGCCGCTGGCCTTTGCAGGCCTTGGCCATGGTGGGCAGCTTTTCCAGCGACGGCTCGACTTATGCGCTGGTGCAAACCCCCGTCGGATTGTTTCGTGTGGCTGCCGGGGACCGAGTGGGCATCGAAGGTGGCCAGGTAATGCGCCTGGACGAGGGCCGCATGCAAGTGCGTGTTCGGACCCCGCAGGCGCCGGGGCAGTGGACGGAGCGGCTGGAAGGTCTGGCGATCGGCCAGGCCACCCCACCTGAAAGGAGACATAGACCATGAAGCCATGGATCTGCTGCTGCTTGGCGCGTGGGGTGGCCTTGGGTTTGTCTGTTGGCATCGCCTGTGGGGCACTGGCGCAAACCTTGGAGCCTTCGTTGCGACTTTCCTCGAACACTTCAGTGCGTGAGGCCAGCCCAACGCCAAAGGGGGTCACGAGCGCACAGAACAGTGCCGGTGGCGGTTTTGGCATGGCGTTTGGTGCACCTTTCAGTGGTGAAAAAATCTCTCTGAATTTTCAGCAGATTGAGTTGCGAGCTTTGCTGCAGGTGATTGCCGATTTCACCCGCGTCAACATCATTGCCTCTGACGCAGTCACGGGTTCGGCCACAGTGCGATTGATTGACGTGCCCTGGGACCAGGCGCTGGACATTGTGTTGCAGTCCAAGGGCATGAGTGCGCGTCGACAAGGCAATGTGGTCTGGGTGGCGCCCAAAGACGAATGGTTGCAGCGTGAAAAACAAGCCTTGGAAAATCAAACCACCTTGCAGGCCTTGGCCCCGCTGCAGAACTTGGCCATCACCTTGCAATACGCCAAGGCGGGGGATGTGGCGCAAAGGCTGGTGCCCCTCGTGCCGGGTGGCGCCCGTTGGCTCAGCGGCCGGGGTGTGTTGCTGGCCGAGCCGCGCACCAACCAGTTGTTCATCACCGATGTACCGGCACACCTGCAGGTCATCCAAAGCATGATCGCCAAGTTGGACGTGCCGGTGCGCCAAGTCATGATTGAGGCCCGAATCGTCGAGGCCGATGACCAGTTTGGCAAATCCTTGGGCGTGCGTTTGGGCGGTGGTTTTGCTGCGCCCTTGTCCTTGCTGGGCAACCCACTCAAGGCGACGGTGGGCACTACGGTGAACCCGAGCAGCGCCGGGGTGGTGGGCGGCAACATGGTGAATTTCCCGGCGGGCACTGCCGGTCAGACGGTGAGCACGCCGGCCAGTGTGGCGGTGTCTTTGTTCAATGCGGCGGCCGATCAATTTTTGAATTTGGAAATCTCCGCTCTGGAGGCCGATGGCAAGGGCAAGGTCGTCTCCAGTCCACGCGTGGTGACCGCAGACCAAACCAAGGCGCTGATTGAGCAGGGCACTGAATTGCCGTACCAACTGGCCACGGCCAGCGGCGCCACGGCGGTGTCGTTTCGCAAGGCCAACCTCAAGCTGGAGGTGACACCGCAAATCACGCCGGAGGGCAGCCTGATCTTGGATGTGGATGTCAACAAAGACAGCGTGGGCACGCTCACGCCCTCGGGCTACTCGATCAACACCAAGCATGTGAAAACGCAGGTGCTGGTGGAAAACGGTGGCACCGTGGTGATTGGCGGTATTTTTGAGCAGTCCGACAAAGACGATGAAGCGCGCGTGCCCACTTTGGGGGAGTTGCCTGTCTTGGGTTGGTTGTTCAAGAACCAGCAACGGGTCTCGCGCAGGACCGAGTTGCTGGTCTTCATTACCCCTCGGGTGTTGGCTGAGTTGACCGCTCAGTGAGTCGCGCTGTGTCGCCTCGCATACACTTTAGCCATGGACACTTCAGGCGCTCACTTTGTGAGTGCAGACGGGCGCTCGCTGAGCGCTATTTTTTTCATCTGTTTGATCTTTCCCCTTGAGCATCATTTTTGTAGGCCTCCCAGGCTCGGGTAAATCGACGATTGGCCGCCAGTTGGGGCGACGCCTGGGCTTGCCCTTTGTCGACTCGGACCATGTCATTGAGCAGCGCCTCGGTTGCTCGATTCGCGAGTTTTTCAACCGCGAAGGGGAAGAACGTTTCCGCGACATCGAAGAGGGCGTGCTGGACGATTTGACGCTGCGGCACAAAGGCGTGCTGTCCACCGGCGGGGGCTCGGTGCTGCGCGCCATCAACCGCGAGCGTTTGAAAGAGCGTGGCCGCGTGGTGTATTTGCGCTCCACCCCGGAAGAGGTGTACCGGCGCGTGCGGCACGATGTGAATCGCCCTTTGCTGCAGGTCAGCGACCCGGTGCAGCGCCTGCGCACCTTGTATGAAACCCGTGATCCTTTGTACCGCGAAACCGCCCATTACGTGATCGATACCGGTCGGCCCAGCGTGGCCGCCTTGCTCAACATGATCGTCATGCAGCTGGAGATGGCGGGCGACTTGCCCTTGAAAAACCAAGTTTCACCGGACTCAGCGCCTACCGCTCAGAGCTAAACCGGGGCCACTGCCCTAAACTTGGGGGCTATGACAGACATCATCACCCCCACCTTGGTGCAAATTGCCTTGCAAGAGCGCAGTTATGCGATTGCCATTGGTGCCGGCCTGCTGGGCCAGGCCGAAACCTATGCGGCCGTGCCCCAAGCCGCTACCGCCTTGATCGTCACCAACACCACGGTGGCTCC
>Ga0114962_10004283_pt1 | contig 11360 bp, 15 predicted proteins | sample C_130820_MF_Meta_FD_87017 | JGI IMG/M metagenome (GOLD analysis project Ga0114962, IMG submission 87017) | Freshwater microbial communities from Lake Croche, Canada to study carbon cycling - C_130820_MF_MetaG | ecosystem: Environmental > Aquatic > Freshwater > Lake | place: Lake Croche, Canada... | reverse complement strand
GTACATAGAAGCCATAACTGCAAGCAGTACCTGAGCTGTACAGATGTTGCTAGTGGCCTTGTCACGGCGAATATGTTGCTCACGGGTCTGAAGTGCCAGACGGTAAGCCTGCTTCCCATCAACATCGACACTAACGCCGACCAATCGACCTGGCAGAGATCGCTCGAGTCCCTTGCGCACGGCCATGAAGCCAGCATGTGGACCGCCAAAGCCCATAGGAACACCGAAGCGCTGAGCAGAGCCGACAGCAACATCAGCGCCCCACTGCCCCGGCGCATCAAGCAAGGTTAGAGCTAGAAGGTCTGTAGTCACACTGACTAACGTGCCAGCATCATGTGCCTGCTGTGCAATGCCGGCAAGATTACGCACACGACCCGAACTGCCTGGATAGCTAAGAAGAATTCCGTAGGCCTCAGGCAATTGTTCGGTCGAGTCGATGTCGACGATGGCAAGATCAATGCCTAGCGGCTCAGCTCGAGTTTGCAGAACTGCCAGTGTCTGAGGGTGAGTATCAGAATCGATGAGGAATGTGTTCGACTCTGCCTTCGAGCTACGACGCAGTAGTGTCATTGCCTCTGCAGCGGCGGTTGATTCATCTAGTAGTGATGCGCTAGCCGTATCAAGACCAGTCAAGTCTGTGATGACGGTTTGGAAGTTTAGAAGTGCCTCGAGGCGCCCTTGCGAAATCTCAGGTTGGTAGGGCGTGTAGGCGGTGTACCAGGCAGGATTCTCGGTGATATTGCGCTTGATTACGCCTGGCGTATGTGTGCCGTAGTAGCCGAGCCCAATAAAGGATCTAAGCACCTCGTTCTTTGCCGCAAATGCTCGTAGTTCAGTAAGTACCTGCACCTCAGATTTGCCATCAACAATGTCAAGCGCTCTGGCGCTGGCGATGTTGTGTGGCACCGCATCGCTAGAGAGTGAATCAAGTGAGTCGTAACCTAGACGGGCAAGAATGATCGCAAGGTCATTGTCGCGTGGACCGATGTGGCGGTCAGTGAACTGATCTGAAACTGCGGTGTGAACGTTATGTGCCATGAATCCTCTAGACAGGTATTTAGGGAAGACCGATACGGGTCCTCCCCTCTGTCATGGCAACATTTCAGAGATGCCGATTCCCATGGTCCCTTTGCCTGAGAGGTTCTGGGAGGCATTGCCCCTTCGGCGGCACACTGGTGGTGTGCTCTCTCCCATGCGGAATCAACGGCTTATACGAGAATAGCACTAGCTTTGAGATTGTGCTTTAGGCACCTGCTGCTCGAGCGCGACGGCGGGCAGCCAATTCGTCACCAGCGACATCCTCAAGTGCGATTTCCTCGCTGCTCTCAATCGGTAGCTGAGCGAGGCTTCCTTCAAGTTCTTGCCACACACGTCCAATGGCAATGCCGAAAACTCCCTGTCCACCAGCAACCAAGTCGATGACTTCGTCTGCTGATGTGCACTGGTAAACACCGACACCGTCACTCATCAAAGTGACCTGGGTCAGATCTGTAGTTCCACGGACGCGAAGGTGTTCGACCGCTGTACGAATCTGCTGGAGAGAGACACCAGTGTCGAGTAGGCGCTTAACAATTTTGAGTTCCAAGATGTCACGGAAGCCGTAGAGGCGAGCAGTTCCGGAACCAGTAGCTGGGCGAACTGTTGGCGTCACCAAATTGGTGCGAGCCCAATAGTCCAACTGGCGGTAGGTAATCCCCACTACTCCAGCAGCAATTGGGCCGCGATAGCCAACATCGGGCATGGATGCTAGAGACTCGTCAGCGAATAGCAAACCCTGCTGTGCCGCTGCCTGTGTAGCGTCATCACGATTTGAATCCACTGGGTTGTCAAGCGTGTTGCCTGCATCCGACATGTGTTTGACTCCTTGTTACAGGGTGACTAGTGCCACGGGGAACCTGTGTTCTCAGGTTATGGCTATGCGTGGTTATGGTCAAAGACATCAGACAGCGACACGCCGAACTCTCAAGTATTAGTTTAGGTTGAGAGTTCTCAGTAAACCCTCAACCTTTGGTTGAAGGCCATTTGGTAGTCCTATTGGCTGAAATCCTCAGGGTTTAAATCCTCAAGAAAGGCGCGAAATTTCTCCAGCTCTTCCTGGGTATCGGACTCTTCAGCTTGTTCTTCTTCAATTGGAATGGCAGCTTCGTCGAGGACATCTTCAGCGACATAGACCGGAATGCCTAGGCGAATGGCCAAGGCAACGGCATCTGAAGGTCGAGCACTGAGCGAGTCCTGATTTGCGAACTGCAGGCCTGCCATGAACGTGCCATCTACAAGTTCAGTTATGGTGACGCCGGTCATGACTGCCCCGGCCCGCTGCATCAAGGTGATCATAAGGTCGTGGGTCAAAGGTCGGGTTGTGAGAATGTTGTCGAGTGCTAAGGAAATCGAAGTTGCCTCAGCAGTACCAATCCACAGCGGTAAATAGCGGCCATTGTCAGCATCTTTGAGGATAAGCACGGGTTGGTTGGAGGGTAGTTCCAACCGAATACCGACGACCTCTACCTGAATCACGTTTTAAGTGTACGTCTATACCTATGACATTTGCTCGACAAGAGCACGGACAATACTTTCATGCAGAGCAAGGATGCCATTGGCCAAATGCAGGGTCAATTCATCCAATTGGGCGGGCGAAGCAGCATTCTTGCCAGAACTTGCGGATTTCAGAATGGGGCTAAACAAGTCGACTTCGCGAGTCGCTGAGGTGGCAACTGCCTTGAGATGGCGTGGCTCCAGACCGTAGGAGTTCAGGACTGCCACTTGGCGAGCAATCCGCAGAGCGGCGTTACCAAAATAACCCTTGTTGTCAGACTTGAGAAGTCCAAAATCAATCATCTGATTCGCCAAGTCGGCCGCAATTTGTGCGTGTGCACATAATTCCTCGAAGGTGAGGCGAATTGCCTTCTCCTGATCGCTAACGTTCAATGCGTCGGTGCTCATCAATGACTTTGGCGGCGCTGGTGCCACATTGTGGACCAATGGTGGTTCTAGTCCGCGGTTTATCGCGTCAATGTGTTCGCCGATGACCTTGAGTGGCAGGAAGAAGTCGCGCTGCATGCGCAGGATGTAACGCAGTCGCTCAACATCTACCAATGAAAATTTTCGGTAGCCGCTAGCTGTGCGTGCGGGAGTGACCAGACCGTTGGTCTCCAGAAAACGAATCTTTGAAATAGAAATGTCTGGAAATTCATCACGTAGACGGACGATGACTTGTCCGATGCTTAGCAGCGCATCGGTGTTCACCGCGTTCGTGGCCTGCAAATCCGACACTTACTTCCCCGTCGCCACGTCAGAAGTAACAAAGATGAACCGGTACTTGCCGATTTGAACTTCATCCTGATCTTTTAGGGAAATTGCATCCACACGACCGCGATTCACATAAGTTCCATTCAAGCTGCCCGAGTCTTGGATCACCCAGCCCAAGTCGCTGAAATCGAATCGGGCATGTTTGCGAGAGACAGTCACGTCATCAAGGAAAATGTCATTCTCTGGTGCGCGACCAATTGTTATTGTGCTCTCGCGATTCGCTGGCAAGGTGAAACGAACTCCTTCAAGAGGGCCGCTTCGCACAACAAGTTGTGCAGCTCCCGCTGAAAGCGTGGAGAGATCGTCTGCAGTTAGTGGTTCAACATCCTTGGCTTCATCTTCAATCAGCGGGATGATTCCGGTCTTCTCAGTGTTCGATGACAAGGCTGCACCGCATGCCGAACAGAATCGGTCATGTTCCTCGGACATGTGTCCACAGACAGTGCAGTTCATCATTAAAAGACCTTCTCGAAAATTTGTGACTAAGCAGACAATAGTGCCAAATAGGCACTTGCATCTAGTAAATCGGCAACTGATTCATGAGCATCGCCGTTCACAGTCACATCGGCAAGCCATCCCTTGCCGTAAGGGTCAGAGTTGAGAACCTCGGGCGCTGTTTCAGTGCCTTCATTGCGGGCAACTACCGTGCCGCTGACCGGAGCGTAGATGTCACTGACGCTCTTAGTGGACTCAACTTCGCCACAGGTCGCTCCGGCCGTCAAGGCGGAACCAAGACCTGGCAGGCTGACAAAGACGATGTCGCCCAAGGCATCTTGAGCGTAATCAGTGATTCCAAAACGAACAGTAGAAGCATCAAGTACCTGAACCCACTCGTGTTCAGGTGTGTATTTCAATTCAGAAGGCACATTAGTCATGGAGTAAGCGTACGGTATCTAAGATTTGGGGAGCGGCACGACCGCCGATATTTCAATGTCCTGACTTGCCACAATGCTTACTGAACCGCCACCAGAACCTACGGTGTCCTGCAGTCCGCCCGGAATCTTCAACGCAGGTTCAAGAACTTCACTGTCTCCTACCGCTGAAATGGCAATCGGAACCTGCAGGGCCGTGCCCGAGACCGTCACTCCATTGGGGCTATCTGCAAACCAAGAATTGGCGACAATTCGAACAGCTAGGTCACGGTCTGCCACCTGGATAGAAGTGGCTCCCCCGTCCCGAAGCTCTTGGATGGCATCAAGGAGTGTTGTCGCCGATAGGTTACCTGAGATTGTCACTGTGATGCCGGAGCCAACAACAGGCTCAGACCCTGCGAGAACTCGCAGAGCTGCTGCTCGGCGTTTAGCTTCATTTAGCGCTTGGTACTGATTGCCGCCGAGTAGCTTTTGTCGAGAGGCCTCCAGGCGGTCATACTCAGCCTGAAGGCGAGCCTGGCGCGAAGCCAAATCATCCAGGACGCTGACAAGGTCGCTCTGGCGAGCATTGGCAAGCACGCTGTTGGTGTCTCCACCTGTGAGCGCCGAGGTCGTGGCAAAACCGACTAAAGCAAAGATGACTGTAATCATTACTTGCGTTCGCGTTAAACGCGGTGAAAGCGACCGAATCAGTCGAAAGCGAGCTTCTGCCGCAGTTCGAGCTGGTCGAGCGCGTGGTGCCGAATGTTGACCCATGTTATGCCTTGAGAAGATGTCGTCGGATAGCAGCTACATTTGCGAAGATGCGCATGGACAGAACGACGACGACACCGGTCGACATCTGTGACCCCACGCCAAGTTGATCACCCAGGAACACGATGACTGCAGCAACAACAACATTGGAAAGAAATGAAATCACGAAGATGCGGTCATTGAAGATGCCATCAAGTACAGAACGGAATGCACCAAAGACAGCATCAAGTGCGGCAACCACTGCAATAGGGAGATATGGCTGCAGCCACAAAGGAACAACTGGGTGAAGCAATAATCCGAATATGATGCCAATCAACAGGCCAATGGCTGGAATCATTAGTTGCCTCCAAAATTCGATGTAGCGGCCGGAAGTGTCGTTCGTCCAATAGTTTCTAAAGACCAGACTACGCCGTAACGAGTGGCAAGTTGCTCAAGCAAGAGACCTGCCTGATTCGATCTAAATCTTCCGGCAAGTGCATCAGCATCTGGAGCGATGGCTCGAACTGAATACGGCGGGACAAGCGGTCGATAGTCAACCAAGATGGCCTCACCAGCAGCGCGGATTGCTGAGGTCGCGGTTAGTCGTCGGTTGTTCACTGTTATCGCAGTGGCGCCCGATTGCCAGAGCCCATTGACTAGCATCTGCAAATCGCGGTCCATGATGTGACCGGGTTGAACTGCACCAGCGGAGATTGTTGGATCCGGCACACCATCTTGGATGTCAACCTGAACTCCCCAACCAGTAACTGCTGTGAATCCGGCTGCTTGCCTTAGGCGTTGTAGTCGCTTTTGTGCGGAGTCCCCTAGTGATGTTCCAGCGAGAATCGCCTTCTCTGCAGCTTGTAGGTCGTATTGTGCTTGCCGCACATTTGCTTCGAGTGCTGCAACGCGGGCATCCGATGTCTTAACGCGATCGACAAGGGCTGCCCTCGTGAGCAAATTCTGTCCCGCTTGTTCGCGGTTCTGTGTGAGAGCAATTCCTAGGACCATCGTGACTGCTGCAGCGCATAGAGCCGCGACCAGGAGCGAGCGCGTCGTACGATGCGCTTTCGCAGAATCTGCACTGTAGTCAGATGTGAGGGCATCGGCTAGCAGAGCATCCATAGAAGCAGTCCGGCTCATACGGTCACCGCCTCGGGTAGCTCACGTACTTGCTGGATGTAGAGAACAGCCGCATACCAGTACATGCTGATCCCCCAGAGCAGGAATGCCCAGCCAGCGATGTGGGCTACGTGACCAGCGGTGTTGTCGAAGGAGCCGAACAGAATTAACGGAAGTGCATAGAGCAGATTCATCGTCGCGGCTTTGCCGATGAAATGGACGGGAACTCCGGTGATGCCACGCCGTTTGAGCGCGGCCAGCAGCAAGGTCATCAAGACATCACGAGCCAGTAGGGCTACAACCACCCAGACTGGCAGTAGATCCCGGATGTAGAGCGCTGCAAGTGCCGCCAAAATGTAGAGTCGATCAGCAAGAGGATCTAGGAGTTCACCTAGGCGACTGAACTGTCGCAGTCGCCTAGCCAGATAGCCATCCAACCAGTCGGTGACACCGCTTACAAAAAGCACAATTAGCGCCAGTGCGTCTGATCGCGGACCAACAATGAGCCAGAAGAAGTATGGAACACCGAGCAGACGAACCAGGCTGAGCAGATTTGGTACGGTCAGAATGCGGCTCTCAGTCTGAATGGTCACTTATTACCCAATTCATTGATTACAGTCTCGGCAACATCTCGTACCGCTAGTCGCCGGTCCATTGCAGCCTTTTGGAGCCATCGGAATGCATCTGGCTCAGTCATCGACATATGTTTTTGCAACAGTCCCTTGGCGCGATCGAGAAGTTTGCGATTTTCCAATGTGTCAGCCAACTCATCGCGATCGCCTTGCAGAACAAGAATCTCGCTGAAGCGCATGTGGGCGATTTCAATTGCAGCAACGATCTCGGCTTCGGAGAAGGGTTTGATCACGTACCCCATTACCCCTGCGCCCTTGGCTTGAGCAATGATGTCTGTTTGCCCAAATGCGGTGAGAAGAACAACTGGCGTGGTTGCGCGGACAGTATGTGCAACTTCAATGCCATCGCGCAGTGGCATTTTCACGTCAAGAATGGCCACATCTGGTTTGGTTGAATTAATCAACTCAAGAGCCGTTTGCCCATCACTCGCTTGACCAACGACATCGTAGCCAGCAGCTTTCAGTGTTTCCACTAGATCCATACGAATGATGGCTTCATCATCGGCCACAACGACACGCATCATGCTCATAAAGGTAGCCTACGGTTTTGATTCAGGAAAATACCCGATAGCCTAGTGGGACACAAATCTGGCCCTGGTACTCCAACCGGCAGAGAGCGCGGTCTCAAACACCGTTCAGTGTGGGTTCGAATCCCACTCAGGGCACCATTAATTTGCGGCAAGCAACTCACGCATTTCTGCGATACGGCCGAGCAGCCCATTAATGTACTTTCCAGAATCATCGGTGCTGAGAACTCCGGCGATTTCGACCGCTTCAGAGATAATCACGCCGGAATCGACAGCGGGGTGGAACAGCAATTCCGCTATGCCAACGCGTGTTATGGCGCGATCAACTGCGGGCATACGCTCAATGCTCCATTGCTGGGCGTAGGTGTCAATTACTTCTTTGATGCGGTCTGTGTTGGCTTCAACTTCAAAAGCCAAAGTTCGTGCGTATTCATTGACATCTGGGTTGCGTTCGAACACATCAGAAACACCCACCGCGCGCTGCTCAGCTTCGAAAAGTGCTTCAGCTGCTCGCTGACGTGCCTTGGTTCTTGTACGCAATTAGTTGACACGACCTAGGTATGAACCGTCGCGCGTATCCACACGAACCTTGGTGTTATTTTCAAGGAAGAGTGGCACCTTAATCTCAGCGCCTGTCTCCAGAGTGGCCGGCTTATTGCCCGCACTCGAACGGTCACCTTGTAGACCTGGTTCGGTGTAGGTGATCATCAATTCCACGCTTGCTGGAAGTTCCACGTAGATGGGCTGACCTTCGTGAATTGCTACTACGGCCTCTTGGTTTTCCAGCATCCACTGCGCATTGTCGCCAACGACAACATTAGGAACGGTGTACTGGTCGTACGTTGACAAGTCCATAAATACCCAGTCGTCACCGTCACGGTACAAGTACTGCATGTCGCATTTGTCAACGTTTGCAGTTTCAACCGAAACGCCAGCGTTGAAGGTCTTGTCTACAACTTTGCCCGAGAGGATGTTCTTGAGCTTGGTGCGAACGAAAGCTGGACCCTTACCTGGCTTAACATGCTGAAACTCTACGACGGTCCACAATTGACCTTCAATGTTGAGGACGAGACCATTCTTGAGGTCGTTGGTGCTTGCCACGTGATTCTCCTACTTGTCTTAGCCAATAGTGATGAGGTCGTATGTGAAGTCTGTCAGATTCTTGTATCCAACTTGAGTAACCACGACGGTGTCTTCAATGCGCACGCCACCTTGGTCAGGGACATATGCGCCTGGCTCTACAGTGACGACCGTATTTGTATCAATTGTAGTGGCCGGCTGACTAGAGAAAAACGGGTCCTCATGAATCTCAAGCCCTACCCCATGGCCCAAACCGTGTGTAAAGAGGTGATCTTTCCCATGCGACTTCATGAACTCCCGAGCTACGCTGTCTACCTTGGCTGCAAAGACACCGCTTTGGAGTGCACCTCTGGCCATTTCTTGGCACTGTTGCACGATGCTGTGCAATTCGACCTGCCACTGAGAAGGTTCCCCGGCAACAAACATCCGAGTGCAGTCAGAGTGGTAGCCCGATAGTTTGGCGCCGAAGTCAATTTTGATGAGGTCCCCTGGTTCAACGAGGCGAGCAGAGGGCTGGTGATGCGGAATAGCTGTGTTGCTGCCGGTAGCCACAATCGAATCGAACGCCTTATCGTCCGCTCCCATTTCCAGCATGGTGTGTTCGAGATGTCTGGCTATCTCCCGCTCCGAAATTCCTGGTCGAAGATAAGCGGCTATTTGCTCCAAAGCGGCAACAGAGATTGCACATGCTGCGGAAATAAGCTCAATTTCTTCAGCGTCTTTCACTACACGCAACTTCTCCACTAATTTGTGTGATGACTGCAGTCGTAGATCAGGCTTTACCGTCAGGATTGAATCTTTTGTAGAGACACTCATATGCTCAGATTCGATGATGAGATGGTCACAGTCCACAAGTTCGAGGACCGTAGCTAGTAAAGAACTCTTTGCAATGACTACTTCTACGTCGAAACACTCGTTTGAAGACTGAATTGCGTAGCGTGTATCCGTGATGAGGTAGGAGTTGTGTGGCGTCGATAGAAGCAGGCCATTCGAGCCCGAATAACCAGAAAGATAGCGAATGTTGACCGGGTTGGAAATCAGAATGCAGGCATGCTCAACATCCTGCGCGCGCAGTTGATGCAGGCGACTTTGTTTCACAGCTGTGTAAGTGCCTGTAGTGCAAGGAGATAAGAATTCACGCCAAATCCAGTTATCGAGCCCACAGCAATCCCAGAAATTAGAGAGGTATGACGGAATTCTTCACGACTCATTGGGTTGCTCAAGTGAACCTCGATCAGGGGCGCATCCAGCATCGCTGCAGCATCTCGGATTGCTACTGAGTAGTGCGTGAAAGCAGCTGGATTGATAATTACTGCAGTCTTCGACTCGCACGCCTCCTGGAGCCACTCAACAATGTCTGTCTCCGAGTTGCTCTGCCGAAAGTCAACTGCTAATCCATGTTGTTGACCGAATTCCAGGCAGGCGGCAGCAATCTCATCAAGAGAAAGAGCTCCATAGATTTCAGGCTCACGCGTACCTAGCTTGTTGAGGTTGGGTCCGTTAAGGATTAGGACATTGCGCATGTCAACTACTTTGCACTATCTCTTGGTATGCAGCAACTAGCAACGCGGGGTCCGGGCCTTCCAAAAGTGCAGGGCGACCAGCGTCCTCAATGATGACAAACCGCAATAAGTCACCACGAGACTTCTTATCGACTTTCATGGCGGCATAAAGCTGATCCCATTTGCCATCACGATAAGTGGTAGGTAGTCCCACCGCTGTAAGAATATTTCGTTGTCGATCAAGTACTGTTTCAGGCAGGCGGCCAGCCATCACGGCAAGGTTTCCGACAAACATCATGCCCACAGCGACGGCTGCCCCATGCCGCCAGGAGTATCGCTCTACCCGCTCTATTGCATGGCCGAATGTGTGACCATAGTTGAGAATCTCGCGACCAACTGAAGTGCCGAGTGACTCCTTCAAGTCATGCCCCACGACATCGGCCTTCACCTGGATGGCCCGACAAATGATTTCCTCTGTGTGCTCCCAGGCAGGAGAACCTGCCGCACTTGGGTCACTTTCGATAAGTTCCAGAATCTTGGTATCACGGATGAATCCAGCTTTGATAATTTCGGCTAGACCGCCGACATAGTCGTTGCGCTCCTGTGACTCAAGCGCATTTAAATCGCAGAGAACAGCTACCGGAGAATGGAAAGCGCCGACGAGGTTCTTGCCTTCTGCAGTGTTGATGCCAGTCTTACCACCGACGGCTGCATCGACCATTGCGAGCAGAGTGGTTGGAATGTGAATGATGCGAATACCACGAAGCCAAGTGGCTGCGACAAAGCCTGCAAGATCAGTTGTTGCCCCGCCGCCAACAGAAATAATGATGTCGTTTCGGGTGAATCCCGACTGTCCGAGCGCGGTCCAGCAAAACTCCAGCACGGATGCCGACTTGGCTTCTTCGGCATCGGGTACTTCAATAGAAACTGATGTAACGTCTGTAAGCTCAGCGCGTATCGCATCTGCGCTGGCGCGCAATGTTGGTGGATGAATGACTGCAATGCGATCTGCCCCCGCGATGTATTTTGTAACATCGCTCAGCAAATTACGACCGACAACAACTTCGTAGGTGCTGTCTGCATTCACGGCAATTGTTGGCATTACTTGCGCTCGCTTTCTGGAAGTCGTTCGACTATGGCCGTTGCAACTTCTTCCGGAGTTAGTTCTGAAGTGTCTATGACGATTGAAGCCGCTTCTCGATAAATTGGTTCACGAGCAGTCATGAGTTCAGACAGTTGTCCACGAACGTTTCCAAGCAGCAGTGGACGATTTCGGTTCATACCTACGCGTGTGACTGCGTGCGAGAGTGTTGTTTGTAACCAGATAACAGTGTGACCTTTCAGTCGCTCACGGGTTTCTTCGCTACCTAATGCACCTCCACCAAGAGATAGCACGACAGAGTTTGCCGTGAGCTCGTCGGCAATAGTTGCAATCTCTAGGTCACGAAATACAGGTTCGCCATCATTGATGAAAATATCTGAGACCGACTTACCAGCTCTTGCCTCAACAGCCTCGTCGCTATCCACGAAAGGGATGTCGAGCATGCCAGCCAGAAGTTTGCCGACAGTCGATTTCCCTGCCCCAGG
>Ga0114962_10004282_pt1 | contig 11360 bp, 10 predicted proteins | sample C_130820_MF_Meta_FD_87017 | JGI IMG/M metagenome (GOLD analysis project Ga0114962, IMG submission 87017) | Freshwater microbial communities from Lake Croche, Canada to study carbon cycling - C_130820_MF_MetaG | ecosystem: Environmental > Aquatic > Freshwater > Lake | place: Lake Croche, Canada... | reverse complement strand
TGATTTCAAAGTAGTTCCGCCGGGCACTGGCATTGTGCATCAGGTAAACATTGAGGCGCTCGCTCGGGTAATTATGACTCGCAACGGTCAGGCATATCCCGATACCTGCGTGGGCACCGATTCACACACCACCATGGTTAACGGTCTAGGCGTGCTCGGCTGGGGTGTGGGTGGCATCGAAGCAGAAGCGGCAATGCTTGGTCAGCCAGTTTCAATGTTGATTCCTCGGGTAGTTGGATTCAAACTCTTCGGACAAATGCCGGCAGGTACTACCGCAACCGACTTAGTGCTCACCATCACTTCGATACTGCGCGCACACGGAGTTGTCGGCAAGTTTGTCGAGTTTTACGGCGATGGGGTGAGCTCAGTATCACTGGCTAATCGCGCAACCATCGGCAACATGAGCCCAGAATATGGCTCAACGGCCTCAGTATTCCCGATCGATGAACAGACCCTAAGTTATTTAGAACTAACCGGGCGTACAGCAGATCACATCGCACTAGTTAAGGCCTATGCGCAAGCTCAAGGCTTGTGGCATGACCCCGCGCAGGAGCCATCGTATTCCGAGTACCTTGAGCTTGACCTTGGAAGTGTGGTTCCCTCAATCGCTGGTCCAAAGCGTCCGCAAGATCGCGTTGAATTGAGCAATTCCGCGCGTGCGTTTGCCGAGGCGCTTACTACGTACACGCAGGATCCCTCAGCTAGCGCTTCGGTGAATGCGGGGGATAAGCAATTCGATCTGCATCACGGCGATGTGGTGATTGCTTCAATAACTTCGTGTACAAACACTTCCAATCCCTCGGTTATGTTAGCCGCGGGATTACTTGCCAAGAAGGCTGTTGAGAAGGGCCTGAGCACTAAGCCATGGGTTAAGACCACATTGGCTCCTGGCTCACAAGTTGTCACTGACTACTACGACAAAGCTGGCCTTACGCCTTATCTAGATGCGCTCGGCTTCAACTTAGTCGGTTATGGTTGCACCACTTGTATTGGCAACTCTGGTCCACTGCATCCGGCGATTAGTCAGACGATTAGCGAGCATGATTTAACCGCAGTGTCTGTACTTTCGGGTAATAGAAATTTTGAAGGTCGGATCAATCCAGATGTCAAGATGAACTATCTTGCGTCGCCGCCGTTAGTTGTTGCGTATGCATTGGCTGGCTCGATGCATGTCGACATGCTTAACGATCCGCTGAATAATGATGCAGATGGTGCGCCTATTTATTTGGCGGACATCTGGCCTAGCGCCGAAGAAGTGAATGCCGCAATTGCTTCATCCATTGATGCGCAAATGTTCACGTCACGATACGCGGATGTTTTTGCTGGCGATGAGCATTGGCAGAATCTACCGACGCCTACCGGAGATACATTTGCCTGGGACAGCCAGAGCACTTACGTGCGTAAGCCGCCGTATTTCGACAACATGTCCGCAGACCCAACTCCAGTGGCTGACATCGTGGGCGCTCGAGTGCTCGCGAAACTCGGTGACTCTGTGACCACTGATCACATCTCACCAGCGGGTTCAATTCGTGCCGATAGTCCTGCTGGTCGATATCTAACGGATCACGGAATCGAAAAGGGGGATTTCAACTCGTACGGGTCGCGCCGTGGTAACCATGAAGTAATGATCCGTGGCACATTCGCGAACATCCGGTTGCGTAATCAACTGCTCAATGATGTTGAGGGTGGTTACACAGTTGACTTCACCAAATCGAATGCAGAGCAGGTGGCAATTTTTGATGCTGCCCAGAATTATCAAGCGCAGAACATCCCGCTAGTAATTTTGGCGGGCAAGGAATATGGCTCTGGATCTTCGCGCGACTGGGCGGCTAAAGGCACAGCCCTACTCGGCGTAAGAGCCGTGATTGCTGAGTCATTCGAGCGCATCCATCGCTCGAATCTGATTGGTATGGGGGTGCTACCGCTCCAGTTCCCAGTAGGCCAGTCTGCCGATTCTCTCGGATTAACCGGCACAGAAACCTTCACGTTCTCTGGAGTTACCGGCTTAAATAACGGGCAAACCCCAGAAACCCTTTCAGTAGTGGCTACTTCAACTGATGGTACACAGATTAGTTTCGCGGCAGTGGTTCGCATTGATACCCCTGGCGAGGCAGATTATTATCGCCACGGCGGCATTTTGCAGTATGTATTGCGAAGTATGTTGCGTTAGGTTCTCAACAAGCAAAGTCAATCCTGCGCGCATAAACTTTAGTAATACCTCGAGAAATGGTTTCTGAATGTCTCAACTAGAGCGAATCAAATCCCCAATGGATTTGCGTGCCCTGAGTTTTGACGAACTAGCGCAGCTCGCCGCAGAAATCAGAGAATTCTTGGTGACGAAGGTATCAGCCACTGGGGGACACTTAGGCCCGAATCTGGGTGTCGTTGAACTAACTCTTGCACTTCACCGCGTTTTCGATTCGCCGCAAGATCCAATTCTTTGGGACACCGGTCACCAGTCGTACGTGCACAAGATGGTCACTGGTCGAACGGATGATTTTGACACTCTTCGCCAGGAGTCAGGACTCTCCGGTTATCCAAGTCGCGAGGAGAGTGAGCATGACGTAATAGAGAACAGCCATGCCTCCACTGCCTTGTCGTACGCCGATGGAATTGCGAAGGCCTTTGAGGTACAGGGGCACGTTGGTCGACATGTCGTAGCGGTAGTGGGCGACGGTGCACTAACTGGTGGTATGACCTGGGAAGCAATCAATAACATCGCCGAAGGTAAAGCTAGATCTATAGTGATAGTCGTCAATGACAATGAGCGATCCTATTCGCCAACTATCGGTGGTTTAGCGCAGCATTTGGCGACCCTGCGCACAACTCAGGGGTATGAACGATTCTTAGACTGGGGTAAGTCAGTTCTTGGTCGCACACCAGTGGTTGGCGCTCCAATGTACGAGGCGCTTCACGGCATGAAAAAGGGCATCAAAGACTTTGTTGCACCGCAGGGAATGTTTGAAGACCTCGGCTTGAAATACATCGGTCCGGTCGACGGCCACAATCTCAAGGATCTCGAGTTTGCCCTGGAACGCGCCCGTGATTTTGGTGGTCCTGTAATCGTTCATACGATCACAGTCAAGGGCCGTGGCTACCAACCAGCTGAATCTGATGAAGCGGACCGTTTTCATGCAGTGGGAATCGTGGACCCGCAGACCGGCCTGCCGTTAAAGTCAGCACCACCATCTTGGACCTCGATTTTCAGCGAAGAGTTGGTTAGTTTGGCACAAGACCGACCAGACATTGTGGCGATAACGGCGGCCATGCTTGGACCGACTGGTCTGGATAAGTTTGCATCCGCTTATCCAAATCGAATTTTTGATGTTGGCATCGCCGAGCAACATGCAGTAACTAGTGCCGCTGGTATGGCGCACGCCGGATTGCATCCCGTGGTTGCCATCTACTCAACTTTTTTGAATCGCGCGATCGACCAAGTGATCATGGATAGTGCACTGCACAAGGCGGGGGTGACATTTGTCCTGGACCGCGCTGGAATCACAGGTGATGATGGCCCAAGCCATAACGGCATGTGGGATATGTCCTTATTGCGAGTCGTACCTGGTCTGCAGCTGTTTGCACCTAGAGACGGTGAGCGCTTGAAACAAGCACTCTCTTATTGCATCACGGTCGACGACGGACCAACGGCTATTCGTTTTCCCAAGGGCGCGGTGGGCGAGTCCGTTGAGCCGCTGCGAAATTCATTAGCTGGCGAAGATCTATTCGGTGACAAAGATGCCGACATCGTTATCGTGTCGATCGGCGCATTGGCACGCTCCGCTGTCGCGGCGGCCGAGGTGCTTCAAACACAGGGACTCAGAGTTCGAGTAATCGATCCGATTGTAGCGCTGCCGATTAGATCGCAGCTGGTCGAGAATCTGGTTGAGTGCAAACTCGTCGTCACACTAGAAGATGGACTTGTGGACGGCGGCATTGGCCAAGCTATCGGTACTGAACTGAGCAATTCAGGTTGTAACGCGCAATTCTTAGCCTTGGGAATTCCCAAGCAGTTCTTGACGCATAAACCTCGATCTGTCTGGCTAACTGAACTTCAACTTGACCCGGACGGAATCGCGGCAACTATTGTGGCGAAGGTTCAGGCTCTACTGCAGTCGTAGTCAGCGGTTCAAAAAGTGCTTTCGTCAGCAATGGTCTAATTAGTTCAATCTGCCATTTGCGCGCACTGTAGGTTTCTAGTTGAGCATCGAGTTCTACTTCACTTGTAGGTGGCGTCCAAAGAATTCTTCTTACGGTCTCCGGGGTAATCAAATTTTCGACTGGCACATTGAGCGACTCGCCAAGTGCAGAAATCCCGGAACGAACCTGCTCTAGTTGGGCAAAAGCCCCTGGGTTCTTTTCTTGCCAGGTTCGCGGAGGCGGTGGACTATTCGTGCGAATTCGGGTGGCAGGCAGCGCATCCTCGGGCAGTGCGAGCGCCGCTTCCACGGCTGAAACCCATGCTTGCTTGTATCGCCTCGTTGGGCGGGAATTTAATGATGGCAGTGCAGATACTGGAACGGGAGTGGCGACGAATTGATTGTCGAGCGCTTCGTGTGCGATTCCCACGAAATAAGAATCAGCCAAAATTCGCCCAGGCGCGATGTCCTGCTCGCGGGCAATAATGTCGCGAGCATTCCATAGTTCACGAACTACTGCTAGCGGTCTTGGGCGACGCGCGGCGTGCAAACCCGAGGTTCGTCGCCAAGGTTCGTCGCGGATGATTGGGTTGGTGTTATCTCGCACATGCGTGAACTCTTGCAGCGCCCAGTCGTATTTACCGGCCTCGTGCAATTTTTGCGCGATTACCTCCCAGAGCTCAATTAAAAACTCCACATCAAGAGCTGCGTAATTAAGCCACTTTTCCGGCAGCGGCCTGGTCGACCAATCCGCGGCGCTGTGCTCCTTCGCCAGGGCGTAACCGAGCTCAGCGAGCAGCAGGGGACCAAGGCCAACGCGAGCGCAGCCAAGTAACCTTCCGGCGAGTTCTGTATCGAAGAGTTCTGCAGTCGGCACGAGTCCCACTTCGCGCAAGCAGACCAGGTCTTGTGAAGCCGCGTGCAGAATCCAGTCAACACCTTCGAGTGACTGTTGAATCACGCACAGATCGTCAAAGAACGTCGGGTCTATCATGAAAGTCCCAGACCCAGTACGCCGCAGTTGCACCAGATATGCGCGACCGCTGTATTTAAACCCGCTGGCACGCTCGGCGTCCAGTGCCACCGGTCCAGTGCCCGTGGTCAACAGGTCAGCGGCGGCTCTTAGTTGCGCTTCGGTGCAAATTAATTCCGGCAGACCTTCTCGCGGTTCATCAATGGGTATGCCTGGAGGCTGCTCCTCGGCCAAAAGTTCGTCGGTCATTTTTACTGCTTATTGCGCGCAATCTGGGTTACACCCTCAGGTAATGGCTCCAGTCCAGCGCACTGCTCTAGTAATGAACACCATGCGGTTAAATGCTGTGCTAACTGCGCACTACCGGGGGTCCAGGATGCACGAATCTCCAGCTGTGTCTGGCGCTGTCGGTCTGCCAAGTCGGCAAATGATCGACTCACGGTTCGCGTAACAGTGCCAGAGAGCGCGGTGTATTGCGCTTCGCTGTTGTCCAAACACTCAAGCAGCCAACTCCAGGCGACTTCATCGAACATTTCATCGGTGACCACATCTGCTTCGATGTCGGCATTAACAAAAGTAACGATTCGGAAATCGCCATCCCAAGTCGGCTGACCAGCGGGATCATGGAGTAACACAAAACGTCCGGAAGATAACTCTTGATCTGCGCTATTCGTTAGCACCGCACTTAACGCCAGTGCGAATGGAGCAAGACGATTTGGTGCTGGAACTTCTGTAAGCGTGATTTCGGTGCGACGAGTTGCGCCATGCAAGGTGGCGACAGCATCTTTCCAGATGGCCTCTTCGGTATTTGGTTTGTCCACGATAATCACTCCCATCACCTTAGGTTGAAATCGAGCAAAATTGCCCCAAGCACGCCGCTAGGCTGTTGGTGTGCCGTTATTGCTTGCGCTTCTTTCCAGTGTCACGTGGGGTACTTCTGACTTCATGGCCGGCAACATGTCGCGTCGGTTGCCGCCGATTGCCGTACTAGGCGGCTCGCAGGTTTTCGGTGGCATACTGGCGATTGGCTTTGCAGTGCAAACCGGACATTGGGGCTGGCACAACCAGGGCACGCTGGTCTGGGGTGCTATTGCAGGACTTCTGGGTCTAGTTGGCTTGGTTGCCTTTTATTCGGCACTCTCCTCGGGACTGATGGGCATCGTTTCGCCAATTTCCTCAATCGGCGTGATTATTCCGCTGACAATCGGGTTGATTAACGGCGATAAGCCATCGGCAATTCAGTACATCGGCATCTTGGTTGCGTTTACTGGAGTGGTTCTCGCCAGTGGACCCGAGTTAAATTCAAAGGCCTCGACACGACCGGTGTTCTTAGCTCTCGTGGCTGCAGTCTCGTTTGGAATCTGCGTGTTCTGCATGGCCAAGGGTGGTCAAGTGGGCAATCCAGCGATGACTATTGCAGCCATGCGGATTACCCAAATATCTGTACTTGGCGTTGTCCTGTTAGTCGTCCGAAATTTTGGCGGAATACGGCGATCGGATCTGCCAATGCTTGCGGCAATTGGTTTCACAGACGCCGGGGCCAACATCCTGTTTGCTTTTGCGGCGGCTTCGGGATTGCTGTCCATTGTTTCGATTTTGGGTTCGTTATTCCCCGTGGCTACCGTAATTTTGGCCTGGCAGATTTTGAAAGAGCGCTTGCTGCCGATTCAGTACATCGGCATAGTGTGCACACTAATTGGAGTAGTTGCGATTACTGCGGGGTAACCGGTTCCAGCGATAGAGCGATCGAATTTATGCAGTATCGCAAGTCAGTTGGAGTCGAGTAACCTTCACCGCTAAACACATGTCCCAAATGGGAGTCACAGTTGGCACAACGCACTTCAATGCGAGTCATCCCATGTGAGGTGTCGGTGATTTCAACAACTGCGGCAGAAGTGCCTGGCTGATAGAACGATGGCCAGCCACATCCTGAATGGAATTTTTCTGACGAACGAAAGAGCTCACTGCTGCAGGCCTTGCAGCGATAAACGCCTTCGGTTTCGGTGTCAGTGTATTCACCCACGAACGCGGGTTCGGTACCGGATTCGCGCAGGACATGAAATTCTGCGGGCGTCAGTGTCGCGCGCCATTGCTCAACGTTTCGTTCTATTGTCATACCTAAGCCTAACTGCGCTGGGGATTAATGCTCTGTGCGTAAATACCGAGTGAAAATATGACTACCTGCTTTGGCAAGAGCGCTTAGTTCCAGAGTCCTGGCTAACTCACCAAGAGCTGGGGCGGCGGCGGCTGAGCCGACGATGTTTGGACTAATAGTTAAGTTGAATTCATCAGCGATCCCGTCGGCAAGTAACGTGCCAAGCAATGTCGGCCCTCCTTCGCACACAATTTTGTTGAACCCAAGTTCGGTTAGCGCAGCGCGAATCGACTTTCCTGACAGCGATGCATTAGGCACTACGTGAATATTCGCGTACTGTTCAACACGCGAGAGGTTTTCCTGCCATCGGGGGCTGTCTTGGTGTGCCGTGATCACGAACGGGGGATGTGCCTGGTCAGCAAATATCGGGGCAGAACTCGGCAGGTCTAAAGACTGCGAGACTATGCAAAATGGGGGATTAGAACTTCGTATGAACTTCAATTCCGGTCGTATCGCGCGATGTTGATATTTCTCACCCAGCGCTGTTTTCGCGCCGACCAAAACAACATCGCTAAGTGCACGTAGTAACAGCAGCACTGTCAGATCTTCTGGACTAGAGAGATCTCTCGATGACCCAGAAGTGCCGACGTAGTTGCCATCTAAGGACAGCACCATGTTTATGCGTAACCATCTCGGCGCAGAAGTTGCGTAAAACTGCGCAAGCTCTTGCATTGAATCAAAGTCGATTTCGCTAACCACGCATCGATTCTCGCATGCCTCTAGGCTGGAGCAATGCAATCCCTCTGTAATCGCTTTCCTAAAGTGCAAGCAAGTGCCATCATCTCCGATTTCGTGGTGCCAAAGCGGTTTTCCCACACAACATTTGATAACTACGTGGCAGATCCAGCAATTCCATCGCAGGCCTTGGCAAAGAGCAAGATGGAACTGTTTATTGATCCGAGTCAGCCGCGAAAGGGCATTTTTCGCAGAGCCGAAACACCCAAGGCTGGAATCTATTTAGACGGTGGTTTTGGCGTAGGGAAAACCCATTTGCTCACTGCTCTGTGGCATTACTTTGGTCATCGAGCTACGTATGGAAGTTTTGTCGAGTACACAAACTTAGTTGGAGCCCTTGGATTCGCCGAGAGCGTTGACACTCTTTCAAAATTTGAACTTATTTGCATCGACGAATTTGAACTCGATGATCCTGGCGACACCGTATTGATGAGCACGCTTCTGGGTCGGCTCGTGGACCGAGGAGTGCGAATTGCGGTTACTAGCAACACATTGCCAGACCGGTTAGGCGAAGGTCGATTTGCCGCAGATGACTTCATCCGCGAAATCCAGGGCCTCGCAGCCCACTTCGAAGTGATTCGGATAGACGGTCCCGACTACCGGCACCGCAATGCACTCTCTGGATCTTTGCCAATCAGCGGCGGGGAACTGAATGCCCTTGCGCAAACGAATTCTCGTTACGCGCTGGACAACTTTGAGCAACTAAATAATCACCTGAGCCAGGTCCATCCGAGTGCATTTGGTGCGTTAGTGCACGATCTCGACGCTGTGTGCTTCGAAGGGATTTCTCAACTGACTGATCAGGCACAGGCGCTGCGCTGGGTGGTTTTGATCGATCGTCTCTACGATCGCGAAATTCCATTGGCCTATAGCGGCGTTGAAATCAGTGGCCTGTTCAGTCCAGAGATGCTTGCTGGGGGATATCGGAAGAAATACTTGCGCGCCCTTTCAAGAGCGTCTGCACTAAGCTGCGAGATTGTGCCGAGTTAATTTAGTTTCAAGTGCAAGCTGGTGGTCGATACAGGACTCGAACCTGTGACCTCTTCCATGTCAAGGAAGCGCGCTAACCAACTGCGCCAATCGACCAGTGAGGTGGAGACGGGATTTGAACCCGTGTACACGGCTTTGCAGGCCGTTGCCTCGCCTCTCGGCCACTCCACCAATGTGCTCCACAAACAAAGCGAGCGGACGACGGGATTCGAACCCGCGACCCTCACCTTGGCAAGGTGATGCTCTACCACTGAGCCACGTCCGCATGTGAGGATAAACCTCAACCTGCGTAAGACTATCCGAAAATTCGAAAACCTTCAAAGTCAGGCGGGTAGTTATCCGAGCAGGCTTTTAGTCTGGACGCAGGATTCAAGCTGAGAGCTCGTGTGCGCATTGTGATTACTGCCTAGGCTGTGTATGTGAGTTCACACGAGCCAGTGGCATATTTTGGCGATAAGCGCGCCTCAGGCTTGTTGCAAGTAACGCGCGATCCAGCTGACTTAACCCAAGGCTGGTGGGCTGTAGTTCAGACGTTCGAGGGAGAATTCTTCGGCTTTGAGTTTGAGCAGATTACTCACGCCTATCCGATTGAAGCGGAACACCTAACGGGCGCCAATCAGCTGCTTGATTCACAGTTATGGGAATCTTCAATCAGCCAAGAGCAATATGAGATTGGTGTCGATCAAGTGCGCGAGGCGATCGCTGATGGTTGGGTTTACCAAACAAATTTCTGTCGCGTACTAACGCAGGAGCTTTCCGAATCCTTCGACAGCATTGCGGCATACCAGAAAATCCGCTCAGGTAATCCCGCGCCGCATGCCTGCGCGCTTTCGTTGCCTAGTGATGTCACTGGCTTAGACATCGACATTAAAGTTGCGTCAGCATCGCCAGAGTTGTTCCTGCGACGTACGGGCAACACAGTAATGTCCAGTCCGATCAAAGGAACTGCCACGAATAGCGCCTCAATGTTGGAAAAAGACTCCGCTGAGAACGTGATGATTGTTGATCTGATTCGCAATGACCTGGCGCAGATATGCAAGCCGGGCTCGGTAGCGGTGCCAGACATGTTGCGAACGGAAGTGCACCCGGGTCTCGTGCATCTCGTTTCCGATGTCACTGGCGAATTGCAAGACGGCATGACCTGGTCACAAATCTTTGGCGCTATGTGTCCGCCGGGTTCGGTGAGCGGCGCGCCTAAAAGCAGCTCCCTGGAGTTGATTTCGAAAATTGAATCTGTGCCGAGGGAGATTTACTGCGGCGTGATTGGCTGGATCGATGTAGATAATGACGAGGCCGAATTGGCCGTGGGTATCAGAACATTTTGGCAGTCGCTGCGAAGCACATCTCCAACGGTGTGTTTTGGTACGGGTGCGGGTATCACATATGACAGTGATCCCAGTGGTGAATGGTATGAAACCGAGTTGAAGGCTTCCCACCTACTCAAGGTGCTCGCCACGCAATTGCAATAGTATATGCGCATGCAGGCATCACATTTCTGGGTAAACGGTTCCCTGGTTCCGGTCGCAGACGCGCAAGTCAGCGTGCTGGATCACGGTTTCATGGTGGCGGACGGCGTATTCGAAACTCTAAAAATTCAGAATGGCCGAGCTTTTGCGGTCGACCGGCATAATTTGCGTTTGCGTCGCAGTGCGACGGGTCTGGGAATCAAGTGTCCCTCCGATGAAGTGATAAACGCAGCCATCGAAGAAATCATGGCCGCAAATCCGCCGTTTGAACTAGGTCGCTTGCGGATAACAGTCACGAGTGGAATTGGACCACTGGGATCTGACCGCATCGGCGGCGAGTCAACGTTGGTCTTAAGTGTTGCGCCACAGCCAGCATGGCCGGCGACCACTGGCGCCGTATTGGTTCCTTGGATGCGAAATGAACTCTCGGCAATAGTTGGGCTTAAGACCATCTCGTATGCCGAAAATGTTTACGCACTCGAAGTTGCGCATCGCCATGGTTTTTCCGAGGCGCTCTTTTTGGACTCAAAAGGCAACCTATCTGAAGGCACAGGCAGCAACGTTTTCTTGGTGCAAGGTGAGCGTGTGGTAACCCCAAGTGTCAAGACTGGTCTGCTTCTAGGTATCACCCGAGAACTTACGCTTGAATGGGCCCGTAGCTGCGGGGTCGAGATTGTAGAAAGCGATGACCTACGCGCGCAGGATTTGTGGAACTGCGACGGCGCATTCCTTACTTCCTCAACCCGAGACGTTCAGCCAATCGGCTCAATGGGTGAACTCTCGCGCGAGGTGGCGGTTAGTAACCAACGTGAACTAGAAGTGCCAGCCGTAATCCCTGAGTTGGCAAACATCTTTGCCGAGCAAAGCGCCATAAACTACAACCCCTGATAGTTCGCAACCACTTC
>Ga0114962_10004281_pt1 | contig 11361 bp, 6 predicted proteins | sample C_130820_MF_Meta_FD_87017 | JGI IMG/M metagenome (GOLD analysis project Ga0114962, IMG submission 87017) | Freshwater microbial communities from Lake Croche, Canada to study carbon cycling - C_130820_MF_MetaG | ecosystem: Environmental > Aquatic > Freshwater > Lake | place: Lake Croche, Canada... | reverse complement strand
GCCGTGCTGCTGATCATGGGCGACTACCTGCCAAATCTCTTGCTCGGCTTTTTCTTGTTCACCGTCATCGCTTACAGCGCCAAGGGTTTTCGCTTCAAAGAAAAGCCTTTTGTTGATTCGCTGACCTCGGCAAGCCACTTTGTTGGCCCAATGATTTACGGCATCGCGTTGGCCGGCGGCGACCTGCTGCGCCCGCAAACCTTGCTAATCATTTCTAGCTTCACTCTTTGGGGAGTTGCGTCTCACGCCTTCGGAGCGGTTCAAGACGTCAAGGCCGACCGCGAGGCAAACATCGCGAGCATCGCCACCGAGATTGGCGCTCGAGCAACAACCCGCTTTGCCTTTGCCTGCTATGCGCTGGCGGGCATCTTTGTGATGTTTTCTGGTTGGCCGAGTTCGGTCGCCGCGATTGCCGTGATTCCCTATCTAGGAATCTTGTGGCCGTTCTGGAACATCACCGATGAAACTTGCGAAGATGCCAACCGCGGCTGGAAGCGTTTTATCTGGCTGAACTTCTTTGCCGGTGCCGTAGTATCCATGATCACGATTTGGGCTGCGATTATTTAGTCGGCTTTGCGCCAAGCAATCAGATTGGCGTTTGAAAAACTCTTGCTGCAAAGACCGCATGACAGCGCCCGCGTGGGTTTGCGATAGCGGAAATGCTCGTGACCCGAGGGGCAAGAACCAACCCACGGTGCCCGTTCTCGCGCAATCTCGTTGCCGCTGAACTTCTCGGCCCGATAACCGAGCGACTTCGCCGTGGCGAGCCACTTTTTGCCATGACCCTCGGTTTTGCCAGTGAGCGCGTGGGCGATTTCGTGGGCAAGCACCTGCAGGCTTTCGTCGATGGTGTGGATGCCGACCAGGTGTTTGGAAATTGTGATTCTTCGATCGGTGTAGTTGCAAAGACCAGCTCGACGCTTGCCGTTGTCGAACTCGAAAGTCCACTGGCTGGCATCAAGGTGACGAGCGAGCCCGGCCTCGCCGAGAGCAAATACAAACTCCCACTTATTTACCGACATTCGCAGAAACCGTTGCCCCTTTTGAGTGAACTGTCGACCTTCGCGAAAGCCAACCGATCGATAGGCACGGATGGCACGTTCGTTGTCGACCAACACTTCGAGTGTCACTTTGTCGAGTGAAAGCGTGTCAAAGGCAAATTCCAGCGCAAGCGCTAGTGCTTGACGACCGATTGATCTTGAGAAAAGGTGCTGGCTGCGAAGTGCGATACGAACATTCATCAGATTCTTGGAATCATCAAATTCGTTGAGCACCACCTCGCCCACAAAGTCGCCAGCATCGTCGATGATTGCCCAATCTTTGCGGTTGCTGGCCGCGGTTCTAGTTGCCAGCCACTCTTCGATCTTGGCTCGGGTGAAGACTTGGGTGGTTGTTGTTAGGCGTCGAACTTCTGGGTCGGCGAGCATTTGCAGGTATGGCTCCAGGTGCGCCAAAGACAGCGGTGCAAGTCGCACCTGTGGCGCGCCATCTTGCGTCAACAGAGCCGCTGGCTTCACGATGCGACTCCTCTCGCTTGAAATCGGCGAATTTACCTCGGGTTAACCTTCAACTAAAGGTTGCGACTAAGTGACAAACTTGTGACCTCTGACACGCCGAAACTGCGAAAAGGCTGTGAGTCTGTCAAATAGAGTTTCGCCTATGGCAAACAATAACAATCACACTGCTTCGGCAGGTGCAATCGAAACCAACGACGTCGCCCCAATTCCTGCGGGTGAACGTCACGGCAAACCGTGGCACCTTTTCACTGTTTGGTCGTCCCCGAACCTCGAGTTCGCAACCGTATTCGTAGGCGCATTGGCAATTGGCTTTGGCTTGAACATTTGGCAGGGTATCGCTGCCATTGTTGTGGGCAACGCTCTTGCTGGCATAACCCACGGCATTTTGAGCACCTGGGGGCCAGAAGCTGGTCTTCCTCAGATGGTGCTCGGCCGCAACGCTTTCGGCAAGTGGGGAAACCTGATTCCATCAGGTCTTTCAACTCTTGTTGCAGGTATTGGCTGGTTCGCCGTGAACACAGTTTCTGGAACCTTTGCTCTTCAGACTTTGGTGCCCGGCATTAACGTGTTTGCATCGCTCGCCATCATCATCCTCGCCCAGGTTGGAGTCGCATTCGTCGGCCACAACCTGATCCAGAAGTGGGAGCGCTACGCTTCGTTCTTCTTGGCTGCGGTTTGGATCATCGTGGTTGTAGTCATCTTCTCGCTGCCAGGCGCATTCAATGCCGCCGCAGCAACCGGAGACTTCCCATGGGCAGGCTTCACTCTGACCGCTGGTGCAGCCTATGGCTACACCGCTGGCTGGACTGCCTTTGCTTCGGACTACACCCGCTACCTGCCTGCTAACACAGACAAGCGAGCCCTTGGTTGGTTTGCTGGTTTGGGCAACTTCGTCAGCACCTCGCTAATCATGATTGTTGGTGCAGCTGCATTCAACATTCTTGGCGCAGGTTCAGTCTTTGGCAAGAACCCGACCTCAGACTTCACCGCTATCTTCGATCCGGCCTTCGCAAAGCTTGTTCTTCTTGCGATCGTCGTCGGCTCGGTATCAGCTAACATCCTGAACGTTTACTCAGGCGCAATGTCGTTCTTGGCAATGGGATTCAAGATTGGCTTCAAGTCTCGTCGTGCAATCATGGTTGCGCTCGCCGGACTTGTTGGCGGTTTTATCTCGTACCTTGGCGTCGCCGATGGCGACGTGGCTCACAAGCTCGACGGCTTCTTGCTAGTTGTGTCTTACTGGGTCGCTCCATGGATCGCAGTTGTGCTCACCGAGCGCATCATGTCTAAGGGCAAGAACGCGGGAGCACGTGCACTTGCTCCTAAGAACTCATGGGCAGGCGCTGCAGCATTCGTAATCGCAACGGCATTCTCGATCTGGGGCTTCTGCAGCCAGGTTGCGTACACCGGTCCAATCGGAATGGCAATTCACAGTGTCACTCTTCCAAACGGCGCAATTGTTGATGTTCCAGACCTAACCGCAATCGTCGGTTTCGTTCTGGCAGCACTCTTGTTCTGGGTCTTCTCGAAGGCTGACAAGAAAAGCAAGTAACACCTAACCCCTAAATCGAGGAGCCTCGGCAATGGAATTTCAAGTTGGACAGATCTTTGCAACAGACGAAGAGAAACTCCAAGTTGCCATTGCCGAGGCTCATCTCGGTCTAGCCGAAGGTGGAATCCCGATTGGGGCTGCACTCTTCGACGAAGACGGTCGACTGCTTGGCAGTGGCCGCAACCGCCGCGTTCAAGACGGCGACGCCTCAATGCACGGCGAAACCAGTGCATTCCGCAACGCTGGTCGCCAGCGTTCGTATCGCAAGGTCACCCTTGCCACAAGCCTCTCCCCCTGCTGGTACTGCAGCGGCCTAATTCGCCAGTTCGGCATCGGTCGCGTTCTAGGGGGCGACGACAAAAACTTTATGGGCGGTCAAGACTGGGTTGCCGAACACGGTGCCGAGTTGCACGTGCTCAATGACCCGGGGCTGATCGAAATCATGCGCGAGTTCATCGAAGCAAACCCAAAGCTTTGGAACGAAGACATCGGCGAAGACTAACTCGCCAATCGCTCCAATGCCCTCCGGCAACTAGCCGACACGCACCGCATCTTGGTTTAGTGCACCAAGGTTTAGCGCAGTTCGCGCATCCAGTTCGATGCGCTGCGAGCGCCGTTCTTGAACTGCTCCAGTCGAATCGCCACCAATACCAGCAGCGTTGCCACCAAAATCAAGACAACCCAGAGCGCCCAGTTTTGCGAGCTGATCTGAGCCCAGGCATAAGGCAGTGCCGAGATGATCACACCGACCGCACCTGGCACGAACAAGCCGCCTAGCTTGCGAAGAGCACCAATCACAAGCAGCAGCAGCGATCCACCCAGAACAATGCCGAAGCGAATCCAGTCTTCGCTGGTTAGCGTTGGCTGCGAAAGCGCAGAGAGCGCGTCGAGCATGGCTGGCCCAATCGCAATAACCACCGGGATTCCCACATAGACGATTGACTTCATCGACGTCTTGAGTGCCGCAAAGATCGAGCGCAACGCTCCATACAAAACCAGACCGACAAACAGCGCCTTGATTTCGAGTTGAGTGCGGCCGCTGAAGGCATCTTCGATTCTGAACCAAACGTTCGGAACCAGAGTTAGCGCAAGCGGAGCAACACCGGCAACGGTGAGCCCTAGGTTGCCCAAGCGAACGCCCAGAACCACCAAGATGGCTCCGCCGATGGCAAGGGCCAGCACGCGGGTCAGTTGCCCACCATCGAGGCTGGCGATTGGTTGTGCAACGGTGGCCCAAGCAAACACTGCCGATGGCACGCCGATTGTGAGTAGCGGAGCGCCATAGACAGCCATGCTGCGCCACTTGGCCGAAATGACATCGACACTCGATGCGACCAAACCTGCGGCCAGCAGTGCGACCGCGATGGCTGCCGTGAATAGTTCTGGCACATCGAAGCTGACCACGAAGTTCAGATAGCCACCAGTGACCGATCCGGCAAGCACCGATGTTGCATAGCCCGCAATCACGAATGCACGACTGCGTTCTAGACGAGCGAACACCAACATCGTTGCCGACACGGTCACTCCGATGATTACCTCGCGCAGCAACTGGCCCTCATATAGCCAATCTTCGGCACCGTTGTCATTCAGGCTGACATAGAGGGCGAGAGCCCACGAGATAACACCAACGGCGCGAAGAGCACGAACACGCGCTTTTGCATCCAAGTCGAACTTGACTCGAGAGCCGAAGAACGCTGCCAAACCGATGGCATCGGCCAGAACCACCTGAATCCAGTTCGAGGCAAAACTTTGGCCTGTGAACTGCGAGATTCCAATAACCGTGCCGACCAGATAAACCGCAGGCAGAACGGAGCGCCAAGCGGTGAGGTCAAGTTTGGTTTCGGTCCGCTTGATTAGCCAAGAGCTGAGCAAGAACACCGCAGCACCGAAGACGCTGTAGTACTCAGCAAGTCCGAATGTGGCGTCGATGGTGAACTTGTTGATAAGCAACCATGCCGAAGCGATTAGCAAACCGGAGCCGTAGAAGTTTGTCCTGAGCTCGCGTCTGACGAGGGCCTGCGCAATCAGCAGCAGCGCGTAAACGCCCATAATCGTGGCGAGTTGAATCTGCAGGTCGGCTTCGGCCGCTTGGAATAGTCCAACCAGTCCCAGCACTAGAGCAATCGCCGAAGTTGAAAGCAGAGCGCGAGCAGATTCATCGCTGGACTTTGAGCGCAACCGAAGTCCGAGATAAAGCGCTGCGAGAACGCTGAAACCGATGATCGTTGTCCACTGACCGCCCGGAGCACCGGCGATTGCCGAAGTCGAGTAGTAGCCGGCAAACATCGGTGTTGCAAGCGCAAGCACTGCCGCGCCAACCGAAACACCGGGCAGAATCTGCCAACCGAACTTGGTGCCAGTTGCCTTGCTGGCAGAGGACATCAACGTGTGAAGAACCAGCGTGAGTGCCAACGTGATTGGCAAGATCAAGCTGAGCCAGGTGTTCAGCACTGCGCCTGACTGTCCAGCCAAAATGGTTGCCTGAGTCGATGCAATCGACGACAGGGCCAACGCGTAGGCAGCCCAGAACCAGATCGATGATTTTAGCGAGCGAGCGGTTACATAGCTGAGCGCAAAAGCCAGCACCAGCGTGAAGGTGATCAAGAGCAGCGACATCCAGGTGCGGCTGACGCTCGATGCTGCCAGGAGCGAACCTAGCAACGAAGTTACGCCAGCAACACCGAAGAACAAGCTCAGGTTCTTCTTCACTGGTTCACGAAGTCTGAGCAACAGCAGCGCGGTGGCAAAGATGGCAAAGACCGCGACCGTCAAGATCGAGTTGCCCGAGGCATCTGAGTCGGACCAACCAGCAGTGAGCTGCACTTTGTAGGTCATGAACGTGGCCCACGAGGCAACAAACGAAGCCGACGCGGCGAGGTTGAGTTCGCGCGACGAGGTTTTGCCAACGCGGTGAACGAGCATGCTGGTGATTACCGCAAGAGCCAAGAACACCGCTGGGTTAACAATGTGCGAGGCGACGGTTGCGTCGAGGCTCCAACGCGCGGTCAAAATGGTTGCCAGTGAACCAAAGATGATTCCAGCAAACATCGAACTAACCAACTTTGACTTGGCCAGTTCGAATAGAGCTATCGCGAAGACAACCAGCGCATAGACCGACCAAACAGCGTGGTTCGGCTCATAGGAGCCCTTGGCCAATATCGCAAAACCAGACACCGACCAAAGCAGCGCGACCAGCACCAGAGGCCGCTTTTCGTTGGCGCGGGCGAGCTTTGAGTGCTCCAGCCAAGCCAGAGCAGCACTTAGCACCGCGGCAACCGCGAGAATCATCCAGTTGTCGCCGGAGGCATCCCAGTGTGCAATCAGCCCCAAAGCCAAAGCCACGTTTGCGCCCAGATAAATCCACGGACCAAAGCCGGCTTCTGACTTGAGCCTCGAATCAAGCACGCGAGTGGCAACAAACCAAACCGAACCAAGCACGAAGGCGATTGCGAATGAAACTAGGACTGCAGAGTTATCGCCGGTCTGCATAAGCACCAGCGAGACAGCCGCAACGTTGCCGGCAAGGGCAGCCAGCAAGGCGAAGATGCGCTGCTTGATTAGCCAAGCCTTGACGAACAGAGCGGCAGCCACGATGCTCAGCCAGCTGGCAAAGAGAGTCGAATCGAGTTCGCCGTGCACAGCGGCAAGCAAAACATAGATTGCCCAAACCAGGCCAGCCGAGATTTGCGAGGCCAGCAGTGACGCCTCGAACTTTTGGGCCAACTTAGAAGGAATGGCGAACAGCAAGACCGCTCCGATGACTGCGTCGGCGATGGTGATCAACCAGTTGATGCCGGTCGTGCTGCTTCGCAGCGACAGGAGCACTGAGCCAGCCAGGATTGCGAAGCCGAGGTTCCAAGAAACTCGCTTGGCCCACAGGGGCACCGAATCGGCGACGATGTAGTTGGCACCGCGAAGGTCGATAACGACCGACGCAGCCAGCCAGAAAGCTGCCAAGACGAAAAAGCCGATCGAACTGACTCCTTCGGTTCGCTGCAGAACCGCCAAAGGCAGCACCGAGAGAACGTTTAGAGCAAAGAGAGCCATCGATAGCCCCGCCGAAATGCGGATGAGGTTGCTCAACGCCCTCTGTTCGCGATCGAACAAATCGATTTGATATTTGTTTTCGCGTTCGTCTTCGGAGTCTTCGGTGGCGGCGGCTTTCTTGGACTTCTTAGAGACCTCGAGTTCTGCCGGTGCGGTGATTCTGGTTAGTCGGCCAACCACGTAAACCAAGAGAGCTGTCAGGCTAAGAATGGTGGCATCGAAGTTAGGCCAAAGTTCGTGTTGTTGAAAATACGAGACCGAAAGAATGCCCGCCAGACCAACGCTGATTGGTGACACAGCCAACCAACCGAACACCCTGAAACGACGCCCCATCAATGTGCTGTAGGCGCCGGTGACCAGGATTACGACAGCTAAATAAGGGCTCACATTGGGGTCTGCGATTGTTTTATCGCCAAAGAGTCCCAAGGCTGCCGCGGCATAAAGCCCGAGCGCTAAGAAGCCCGCCGAGAGTGCTGCCAAGAAGTTCGAGATGATCACGAAGTACTTCTTGCTTCGAATCGCACCGAATGCGGTTGCGGCAACAATGACTGCCAAAACTCCAGCCTTTAGCGGCAGCGAGAACCAAGGCTCGTTCCAAGTGGTTCCAAAGAAAATGCTCAGCGCGATAAGCAACAACGATGCCGCCACCGTCAGCAGCGTCTGCTGAGGAGTGAGCTTTGGTAGTGCGCGACGTGGTCGAAGCGGTTGAACTCTGACCGGCGCGTGGTTGAGAGAGGCAGCAGCGCTTGCCGATGGCGTGCTTAGCTCCCAGTCGCGCGCATAGTCATCAGTGTTTGTTTGTGCGGCCACGGGCTCAGCAGTTGGCGCAACGGCACCTTCGCCATCGACGGACAGGCGGCGCGTGGCATCTTCGTTGGCAGCGAATTCTTCGATCTGGGCTGCGCGCTCGTCGGCGGCGAACAAGGCATCGAGAGCCTGCTTATAAGAGTTCAGAGTTTTGCGACTGTAATAGCGTCCGCAGGTGCAGGTCAGCCAATCACGATAATCGTCGTCGGCAATCCTAATTTCGTCGTCGCAAAGCGGGAGCGCAAACTTGATGGTTGCCATCTTGTGCCTTTCGAAAAGGTGTCTCAATGTATAGTTTGGCGAATAACTCGGCAAATCAGCCAATAATAGCCGTCACCACTTTGGGGGACAACCCCCGCTGGTAAAGTTTCGTTATGACCAAACGCAACCGCCCTTGGGGTTATCAAGACCCAATCGCGCCATCGCACCCAAACTGGCAACTTCACGAAGACACGGTTGCCGTGCGCGGTGGTTTGGCCCGCACCGGCTTTGGCGAGACCAGCGAAGCGCTGTTTTTGAACTCTGGCTTCACCTATGACTCGGCTCAGCAGGCCGAGGCCGCCTTCAAAGACGAGACCGACCACTTCTTGTATTCACGTTTTGCCAACCCGACCGTCACCATGTTTGAGCAGCGTCTGGCAGCTTTTGAAGGCGCCGAAGCAGCCTTTGCCACGGCAACCGGAATGGCTGCGATGTTCGCATCGTTGGCTTGTTTGGTCAAAGCCGGCGACCGCGTGGTTGCCTCGGCCGCCATGTTTTCGTCTTGCTACGTGGTGCTCACCGAGATTTTGCCCGGCTGGGGCGTCGAGACGATTTTGGTCGACGCAAGCGACAAGGATGGCTGGCGCAAGGCACTGAGCCAACCGACCAAGGCCGTGTTCATCGAAAGCCCGAGCAACCCGCTTGGCGAGATCACCGACATCCGCTTTGTGAGCGACCTTGCTCACAAGGTTGGTGCCACCGTGATCGTTGACAACGTGATGGCCTCGCCCGTGCTGCAAAAGCCACTGGCCCTCGGTGCTGACGTTGTCATGTATTCGACCACCAAGCACATCGATGGTCAGGGTCGAGTTCTTGGCGGCGCAGTGGTTGGGTCGAAGGAATTCATCAAGACCCACCTGATTCCGTTCACGCGTCACACCGGCCCTTCGATGAGTGCTTTCAACGCCTGGGTTCTGGTCAAGTCGCTCGAGACGCTCTCAATGCGAGTCGAACGCATGTGGACCAGCGCGTTCACTATCGCCAAAAAGTTTGAGGGGCACAAGGCCATCGAGATCGTGAACTATCCGTGGCTCCAGAGCCACAAGCAGCACGCTCTGGCCAAGAAGCAGATGACCGGCGGTGGCACGACTTTGGCAATTCAGTTCAAGGGCAGCCAGGCGCAGGTGTTCAAGTTTATGAACGCGCTTCAGGTGATCGACATTTCGAATAACTTCGCCGATGCCAAGTCGCTAATTACGCACCCGTCGTCCACCACGCACCGTCGACTGTCGCCAGAGGTTCAAGGCGCTATGGGAATCACGGCTTCGACCGTGCGCCTTTCGATTGGGCTGGAACACCCTGACGACCTGATTCGCGACATCGAGCAAGCGCTCAAGGTTGCCTTTAAGTAGCTTCGTGCGACAGATGCTCCGTGTGGGCTGTGAGCGCGTGTGATTAGAGCGCGTTGGCGATGCGGTTCAGACCCTCGGTGATGATCTCTGGGCTGGTGCCAATATTCATGCGAACAAAATTCTTGTAGTTTTCGCCGCCCATGTCTGGGCCAGGCACCATGGCCACCTTGGCCTTGGTGAAAATCTCTTCTGCGGTGAGTCCAAGCTCGCCGATGTCGAGCCAAGCCAAATAGCCTGACTCAGGCAGGTGCGATTTCACCTGCGGCAAAACTCGCTCGAGTTCGTTCATCAGATGCTGGGCGTTGTGTCGAATGGTGTCGACCGTGGTGTCTAACCAGGTGTCGCAACTCGTGAAAGCCTCGGCCATAGCAAAAGCACCCAGGATGCTGCTGCGCCAGTGCGCACCGACCGAAATCTTATTTGCCTTTGCCTGCATCTCGGGGTCTTGGGTCAAAAAGAACGCCGCCTTGAGCCCCGCCAGGTTGAACGACTTGCTCGAGCTGGTCACGCAAATTCCGGTGGCCTCGGCAGCCGGGCCGCAGGCTAGGTAAGGCACAAAATCGACCATGCTTAGCGGCGCGTGGATCTCGTCGCTGATCACGGTTGCGCCATAACGTTGAGCGAGCTCAGCGAGCCCGGTTAGTTCTTCGAGCGAGAATACCCGCCCGACTGGGTTGTGCGGGTTGCAGAGCAAGACCGTTAGGTGACCGGCCCGAAAAGCCCGTTCGAAGCCTTCGAGGTCGAGTCGATATTCGTGATTACCCGTGATTAGGGGCACATCAAAGGGTTCGATCTTGAGTTCTTTGAGCCACTCATAGAAACCGCTATAAACCGGAGTGTTGATGATCACGCGCTCGCCAGGGTTCAGGTTGGCACGCAAAAACTCCACCGTGGCGACGCCGACATCCGTGGCGATTCTCAACTGCGACGGGTCAATCTGCCAGTTCCAGCGGCGCTTGGCAAAACCTTCGAACGCTTCGGCAACTTCAGGAACTGGGCCAAGATAGCCTAGGTCGCTGCGCGAAGTGAAGTCGATGATCAGGTCGCGAATCGGCTTGGCAATCTCAAAGTCCATCTCGGCGACGTGCATCGGCAAAACGTCGGCGTCAAAACGACGCCACTTGGATGAGTGCCTCGTATAAAGGTCTCTCAATTCTGGCGTGCTGGTTTTATCGTCGCTCACACAAGAGATTCTGCCACCAACTTGCTGTGGCGGAGCAAAATCTGGCAAAACTAGTTCTGCGGAAACCCTAGGTTGATTCCACGGTGGCTAGGGTTTAGCCAGCGCGAAGTGATTGCCTTGCCACGGGTGAAGAAGTGCACTCCCTCAACGCCATGCGCCTTGGTGTCACCGAACAGCGAGTTTTTCCAGCCGCCGAAAGAGTAATAGGCAACCGGAACCGGAATCGGCACGTTGATGCCAACCATGCCGACCTCGACTTCATTCTGAAACTTGCGCGCGGCACCGCCATCGTTGGTGAAAATCGCCGTTCCGTTGCCGAATGCGCCGGAGTTGATCAGCTGCAGGCCCTCGTCATAAGACTTGACTCGAACAATCGACAGCACCGGGCCAAAGATCTCTTCGGTGTAAACCTTTGAGGTTGTTGGCACGTGATCGAGCAGGGTGGGGCCGAGCCAAAAACCGTTGGCGTCGCCATCGAAGTTGTCGTTGCGTCCGTCGTGCACGATGGTTGCGCCGTCAGCCGCCGCGATGTCGATGTAAGACGCCACCTTGTCGCGGTGCTGCTTGGTGACCAGCGGGCCCATGTCGCAACCGCGTCTACCATCACCGGTGCGAAGGGTGCTCATGCGCTCGGTCAACTTG
>Ga0114962_10004280_pt1 | contig 11361 bp, 8 predicted proteins | sample C_130820_MF_Meta_FD_87017 | JGI IMG/M metagenome (GOLD analysis project Ga0114962, IMG submission 87017) | Freshwater microbial communities from Lake Croche, Canada to study carbon cycling - C_130820_MF_MetaG | ecosystem: Environmental > Aquatic > Freshwater > Lake | place: Lake Croche, Canada... | reverse complement strand
CCATCACCCATAGAACAAAGTACTACCGGCGTTTCGCCTTCTGCTCCTTTCTTTAATAGGTATGAATGTGTTTTCTCTAAGAACTGTAGCCCATGTGCCAACCCTGTTGTAGGAATCGCCTGCATACCGGTGGCACTACTTTGGTGTATGATGAATGGACGAACACCGTCCTTATTACTTGGATGACTATAATAGGAACGACCTGCAGAAAATGGATCATCCTTTTTTGCTAAGAGTTGTAACATCAACTCATAAATAGAAAACCCGATGGAAAGAAGCATGCTATCATCACGATAATAGGGACTCACCCAATCGCAAGGAAGCAATTGTAATCCTGTAGCTATCTGAATGGCTTCGTGCCCTCTGGAAGTGGAGTGTTCGTATTTGCACACCTGCATATTGGCGTCGAAAGTATCGCCCATAGCTTTAGCCGTAACCATCAGCCTATAGGCTTGGAGTAATGTTTCGCGGTTTAGCATGATGTACTACTTTTTACTTTCAAAATGAGGTGTTTGTATGATCTGTTATTTAATTTCCAAATTAAAAAAAGCTTCTTCTCCGATGAATCCTTCCAACTTATCTTCTGGTAAACATTCCCCAACACCCGCGGGTGTACCTGTGTAACCCAAGTCGCCGATATTGAGTGAGAAATACGTTGAAATATGAGACACTATCTCATTAAACGAAAAAATCATGTCTTTAGTATTGCCAGACTGTACAATCTTTTCATTTTGTTTTAACGAAAATAAAATAGGACTAGAAGCATTCGTTTCGTTTAGGTCAATCCACTTGGTAGAAAGAAAAGCCGAGTTGTCCCAAGCCTTTGCTTTTTCCCACGGCAAACCTTTTTTCTTTAGTTCTGCCTGCAGGTCTCTTGCAGTAAAGTCAATCCCTAAAGAAAAGGAATTGTAAAATTGTGAAGCAGCACTTTCTGGTATGTTTCTGCCGTTTTTGCAGATTCGTAATACAATCTCTACTTCGTAGTGTAATTCATTTGTAAATCCTGGATAGTAAAACGGGGTATTTGTTTGTAGCAATGCACTCTTGGGCTTCATAAAAATAACTGGCTCTTCAGGAACAGCATTACCCAATTCCTTAGCGTGTTCGCTATAGTTACGCCCGACGCAGAAAATTTTCATAATAGTACGTTTAAAATAACAATTATATAACCCGCCTTTTTGTTCTTTTGTAGTAAGAACACGACGCCCACTTGGTTACATATACTATATTCTAGTTGCTATAACTGAAAACTTGTATGTTTTATTGTGTGAAGGATAGTGTATTTGCAAAATTCATGGCTTTTTCGATGCCAATAGTAGCAAACTGCTCAATGATTTCGGTCGATTTTTCTATTTTCTTTAAAACAATGGGTCTTTCTTCAGGGAACCACCTGCCTAGCACAAACGCTACCTGCATCCCTTTGGGAAAGTTATTACCAATGCCAAAACGTAGTTTGGGATATTTATCGGTACCAAGAGTAAGTTGTATATCGCGTAAGCCATTATGCCCTGCATCACTGCCACTAGCACGCAAGCGTATTTTGCTAAGCGGAAGCGCCAAGTCGTCGACGATCGTGAGGGTATTTTCTATGTCTATCTTTTCTTTATCTAACCAATATTTAAAAGCCTTTCCGCTTAGGTTCATATAGGTAGTAGGTTTTATACAAATAAAAACACGTCCCTTCCATTTTACTTCTGCCACATAAGCTAGCCTGTCTAGTTTATATTGTGCATTATTTTTAATTACAAATGCATCCAACACATCAAAACCAATGTTGTGACGGGTATGGTTGTATTCGCTACCCACGTTGCCCAAGCCTATAATCAAAAACTTACTCATGGGGCAAATGTAAATGCTTGGAGGCAAAATGTGAGTGATTAGTGGTCAGGACACTTTAGACATTTTATAAAACAGTAGCGATGAGTGCATCCTAGTTAGCAACAATTACCTTGTTATTTGCAATAAACCACTTGTGGCAAGCAATAACTTGAATATTGTAAGCACCAAGCCCTATTTTGCTAGCAGCATTCCACAAGTTGCTAACAGCAAAAGGGGTTAGTATCCAAGTAAAATATAATAAAAATCCCCAAGAAACTGACATTTGTTTGTCAACTCCTGGGGATTATTATTTGTGATCTAGGAACTAACTCCTGAACTTCTTGAAAATATTAATCAGTCCATTGGTAGATACATCATGGCTTGAAACAGGCTCAGGTTTTTCCAATTCTGGCAATATCTTGTTGGCAAGTTGCTTACCCAACTCTACTCCCCACTGATCGAAACTAAAGATATTCCATATTACACCTTGTACAAATATCTTGTGTTCGTACAAAGCAATTAAACTACCCAAAGTATAAGGCGTAATTTCCTTAACTAATATAGAGTTGGTTGGCTTATTACCATCAAATACCTTGAAAGGAACGAGTTTCTTATTTTCTTCTTCCGATTTACCAGCCTTCATCAACTCAATCTTTACTTCATTCTCACTTTTGCCATTCATCAACGCTTCTGTTTGGGCAAAGAAGTTAGACATTAGTTTTAAATGATGATCGCCAATTGGGTTATGGCTGATAGCAGGCGCAATAAAATCGCAAGGGATTACCAATGTTCCTTGATGTATTAATTGATAAAAGGCATGCTGCCCATTTGTTCCGGGTTCGCCCCAAATAACAGGACCGGTAGCATAATCTATGCTATTACCATTTCTATCGGTACTCTTACCATTGCTTTCCATATTTCCTTGTTGGAAATAGGCAGCAAATCGATGCATATATTGATCGTAGGGTAAGATTGCTTCGCTTTGTGCACCAAAGAAATTGGTATACCAGATTCCTAAAAGCGCCATCAAGACAGGGATGTTCTTATCAAACTTTTCTTTTTGTACGTGTTCATCCACAGCATAAGCACCCTTCAATAATTGCTCAAAGTTGTCGTATCCTATGGTTAAGGCAATAGATAATCCAATCGCACTCCAAAGACTGTACCGACCACCTACCCAATCCCAGAACTCAAACATATTGGCTTTATCGATGCCAAACTTAGTTACTGCTTCTTCATTGGTACTTAAGGCAGCAAAGTGCTTGGCAACATGTGCCTCGTCATGCGCTGATTCTAAGAACCAAGCCCTAGCAGTTAAGGCATTGGTCATGGTTTCTTGTGTAGTAAATGTTTTTGAAGCAATTAGAAATAAAGTTTCTTCAGGATTAACTAGTTTAAGCGTCTCTGCTATATGCGTTCCATCCACATTACTAACAAAATAAGGCTGAATGCCTGGTTGCCAATAAGGTTTTAGTGCTTCAGTAACCATAACGGGGCCTAGATCGCTCCCACCAATTCCTATGTTTACGATGTACTTAATTGGTTTGCCTGTATAACCCTTCCAATCTCCACTATGAATCTTTTTGCAGAAAGTGTGCATCTGTTCTTTCACCTTCAGTATCAGGGGTAATACGTCTTTTCCATCAACTAGAATAGGGGTGTCAGAAAAACTTCTTAGTGCAGTATGCAAAACGCTTCTTTGCTCCGTTTCATTAATCTTGATACCGACAAACATTTCGTGTATTGCTTCTTTAACCTTGCTTTCATCAGCAAGTTGTAGCAATAGTTGCATTGTTTTTTGATTAATGATATTTTTGGAATAATCAAAAACGATATCACCCAAACAAAGAGAAAACTTCTTGAAACGATCTGGCTCCTGAGCAAACAAATCACGCATGTGTTTGCGGCTCATTTCATCCTGATAGTGTCTTCTTAGCAGCATCCATGCCTGCGTATTGGTAGGATTAATTCTTGGTAACATAATGTGTGTTTTCTTTAAATACCTGTTCTTTAAATTAGTAACCTTCTTTTTATAAACTTCTTATAGTCGAAACTATCTTGTTCACCATTTCCTTCGAAACGTCCAAATGTACTACCATTCTAATTTGGTGCGCAGAAATATTCATCACAAGTATATCATTTGATTGCATTGCAGCTACAAAAGATGCAGGATTTAACCTTCCTTTTAGGTCTGCAATTACGATATTAGTCTCTACCGGTAATATGTCAGCTACAAAATCTTTTTCAGATAATGCTTTTGCTATTTGTCTGGCGTGCAAATGGTCTTCCTTCAATCTGTCAATATTATTTTCAAGTGCATAAATTCCTGCAGCAGCCAAAAACCCGGCTTGTCTCATTCCACCACCAAATGCTTTTCGTACGCGTCTTGCTTTGTTAATAAACTGTTCAGTTCCTAAAAGCACACTTCCCACTGGTATACCCAATCCTTTACTTAAGCAAATAGAGATGCTATCAAATATTTCCCCATATTGTTTTGGTGTCTCATTCTTTTCAACTAATGCATTAAATAACCGGGCTCCATCCAAATGAAGACCTAGTTTGTTTTCGGTACAAACCTCTCTGATAGCAATTATTTCCTTAAAATCATAGCAACTTCCTCCTCCACGATTTGTGGTATTTTCCAATGCTACTAAACTTGTTCTTGCTTTATAGTCCTGGTCAACATTAATTCCATCAATTACTTGCTCAGCAGTAATCCTTCCTTTATCACCATTTAATAGTTTTACCGAACAGCCACTGTTAAAGGCTATGCCTCCTCCTTCGTACTGATAGATATGTGCTAATTTATCACAAATCACCTCATCGCCCGGCTGGGTATGAACTTTAATGGCAATCTGGTTGGTCATGGTTCCGCTAGGGCAAAATACACTAGCCTCCATCCCGAACATTTCAGCAACCATCGCTTCTAGTTTATTTACAGTAGGGTCTTCTCTAAAAACATCATCCCCAACTTTAGCCTGCATCATTGCTGTTAGCATGCCTTCACTTGGTTTTGTTACCGTGTCTGATCTTAAATCTATCATTTCTGTCATAAAAATAAATTTGAATGTTACAATGAAATAACTAATTGACCTATTTCAATACAAATATTACTCAAATAGGTTAAAATACAGGGTTTAAGAAAATAATTTTTTACAAAAAATAGGCTATTCAACTTTGTAGTTGTATTTTCGCCGACTTTTAAAATTTTCGTTGTTGGAAATTTAATTTTTTACAGTCAACTATTACTCTTTAATATCGTTCAACACCTAACACTCAAGCATAAATACCATATATGAGGCAGCTCAAAATTGCAACACAGATTACCAACAGAGATTCACAGGCCGTAGAAAAGTATCTGCAGGAAATTTCTAAAATTCCGATGATCACTCCCGAAGAGGAAACCACACTGGCACAGAAAATCAAAATGGGTAATCAAAGAGCTCTTGACAAATTGGTTCAAGCGAATCTACGATTTGTGGTATCTGTTGCTAAGCAGTACCAACATCAAGGGCTATCTCTTAGCGATTTAATTAACGAGGGCAACCTCGGATTGATCAAAGCAGCACAACGCTTTGATGAAACTAAAGGTTTCAAATTTATCTCTTATGCCGTGTGGTGGATTCGCCAATCTATACTACAGGCGTTGGCAGAGCAGGGCAGATTAGTCCGCTTGCCACAAAACAAAATTGGCACCTACAACAAAGCCAACAAGGCTTACATGGCTTTCGAACAAGAACATGAACGTGAGCCTTCTACAGAAGAGTTGAGTGACATCCTTGAGATGAGCGAAACTGAAATTAACAACATTTTCCAAAGCAACACCCGTCACACTTCTTTAGATGCACCTGTGCATGAAGCAGAAGACGTAGCAATGGGCGATTTGTTGGAGGGTAGCGATGATACTGATGAAGATGTAATGAAAGATTCTTTAAGAGAAGAAATTCGTCGTGTTCTGAAATCACTAAGCCCAAGAGAAGCAGAAATAGTAAATGCATACTTTGGTCTTGATGGCGAAAGTGGTGTTACTATCGAACAGATTGGTTCTAAATACGATCTTACCAAAGAGCGTATCAGACAAATTAAAGAACGTGCCATCAAACGTTTGCAAAAAGCACGTTACAGTAATGCATTGAAAGCATATTTAGGATAAACCAAACATTGTCCAAAAGCTTAAAGGAGATCTCTCAAAAAGGGATCTCCTTTTTTTTACCCTATTTGATGCAAGGGACCTACTAAAAAGCGACTTCTTTGTATTCGAAAATAAAACTATTATATTTTCGCTTATTTTCGCAAATCTTCTAACGGTTGATAAAAATAAATAGCTATGTCTAAAGTTGATTTAAAAATGCTTGCCACACAATTGAATGTTTCAGTCTCTACTGTATCCAAGGCACTTAGGGACAGTCACGAGATAGGCGAGGCTACCAAAAAAAGAATATTAGAGAAAGCAAAGGAATTAGGTTACCGCCCCAATCCTTATGCTAGTTATATGCGCCAACAAAAAAGCAAAACAATTGCTTTGATTATTCCTGAACTTAATAATAGTTTTTTCTTACAAGTAATTAACGGAGCTGAATCTATTGCAGGCGAAAAGGATTATCATTTGCTCATTTACATTACCCACGAGGATTTTGAAAGAGAAATGAGTATCATCAAACACCTACAAAATGGCAGAGTGGATGGTATTTTGATGGCAGTTTCCCTCACTACAAAAGACTATACACATTTGGAGGAATGTATCGAAAATGAATTACCCATTGTTTTCTTCGACAGAGTATGTCATGAGATAGAAACTACTAAAATTGTTACCGATGATTTTGCAAGTGCCTTTACCGCTACTGAACACCTCATAAAAAATGGATGCCGAAACATTGCCTACTTATCTGTATCGGATCATCTTTCAATTGGTATCAAAAGATTTAATGGATATCTCGAAGCATTAAATAAGTATGACATCGTTTTTAAAGAGGAAAATGTATTGAAGGGTAGTAATATTGAAACAGAGAACTATAACAAAATCAAAGAAATGTTAAGCAGAGGAGATAAGATTGATGGCGTTTTTGCTTCCGTTGAAAGGTTTGCACTCTCTACCTACAGTGCTTGTAAAGAATTAAATCTTACAATTCCAGACGACGTCAAGGTTATCTGCTTCTCCAACCTCTATACAGCAGACTTTTTTTGTCCCTCTCTTAGTACTGTAAGCCAGCCCGCTTTTGAAATGGGTGCCACTGCAGCTGAAACACTTTTTAAGCACTTGGATAAAAAGAAAATTCAACTGGCTAATGAGAATATCGTAATCAAATCGACATTAATGGCAAGAGAATCTTCACTAAAAAAATAAACTGATTGATAAGTTATAATTATTTACAATAGCTATACTTCAAAAAAAATAGAATACTTCTATTCTAATTTATAAAAACTCTTCTTGTTTAATCATTACATTTTGCCTTTATAAGCACTATGTTTTGTAAATATATTTATTTCAAAAAAAATTAAATGCTGATGTCTAGAAACAGACTCTATAAATTATTGCTAATTGCATGCATACTTATTAGCATACATTCCTACTCTCAATCAATCCCTACACCTAAAGAACACTTTGGTTTTGCCATCGGAGACGATTACCATTTGGCTACTTATACCCAAACAGAGGCTTACTTCAAAAAAATCGCGTCCACGTCTAATAGAGTTAAACTAGTAGAAATAGGAAGAACAGAAGAAGGGCGTAGTCAGAATATGCTCATTGTTTCTTCTCCTAAAAATCTTGCTAACTTAGAGCATTATAGAGAAATTTCTACCAAACTGGCTCATGCCGAAAACCTTACCGACAATCAGGCCCATGCACTTGCTGCAGAAGGAAAAGCAATTGTTTGGATAGATGGTGGCTTGCATGCCAACGAAACGGTAGGGGCGCATCAACTAATTCAAACTGCCTATGAATTGGTTAGCCGTACCGATGATGAAACCTATAGGATTTTGGACAATGTAATTATTCTGATGGTTCATGCAAATCCCGATGGACAGGAATTGATGAGCAACTGGTATATGCGTAATGAAGTACCCGAAAAAAGGTCGTTATCCAATTTGCCTCGCCTATTTGAAAAATATGCAGGACACGACAACAACCGTGACTTCTATATGCTTAACCTTAAGGAATCTCAGAATATGGCTCGTCAGTTATTTATCAATTGGGTGCCCCAAATTATGTACAATCATCACCAGCCTTCTGGCAGTTCTAATGGATCGGTGGTGGCAGGCCCTCCTTATCGTGATCCTTTCAATTATGTCTACGACCCATTAGTAATAACCGGGATCGATGCAATGGGTGCAGCCATGAGTACCCGTTTAGATGCCGAAGGTAAGCCTGGGTATACCGAGAAGGCAGGTTCTGTTTATTCCACTTGGTTTAATGGTGGATTGCGTACCACCACCTATTTCCACAATATGATTGGCTTGTTAACAGAGATTACGGGTAGTCCAACGCCCGAAAACATTCCGCTAGCCCCTTCAAGACTCATACCTAATAGCGCCACCATTTTTCCTGTTACCCCACGTCCATGGCATTTTAAGCAGTCGATAGATTATTCTATTTCGCTTAATTATGCTGTTCTTGATTATGCTTCGCGATACAGAGACCAGTTATTGTTTAATATTTATAGAATGGGTAAGAACTCTATCGAAAAAGGAGAGAAAGATTATTGGTCATTAACCCCTAGCAAAATTGCGGCGATTACCAAGCTTTCCGAAGGCGAGACAAAGACAAACAAAAAAGGAGCTCTGGTTGCCGATTCATCCGATGCAGAAGAAAATCCTACTTATCTTGCAACTAAATACTTCGATTCTATAATGAAAAACCCTTCCTTGCGCGATCCAAGGGGGTATATTATACCTGCCAATCAAGCCGATTATCCCTCTACTATCCGTTTCTTGAATTGTTTGATAAGAACAGGCATTATTATCAATAAAGCAGCTGCTGCTTTCACCTTAGAGGGTAAGACCTATCCGGCAGGTTCATTTATTATTAAAGCAAACCAGGCTTTTCGCCCCCATGTGCTGGATATGTTTGAGCCACAAGATCATCCGAATGATTTCTTGTATCCGGGTGGGCCACCTATCAAACCGTATGATGCCGCAGGTTGGACACTCGCGTATCAGATGGGGGTTCAGTTCGATCGTATCCTAAATGCTTTCGATGTACCAACGGAACGTTTACCTTACGGCGAATTGATTGTGCCAAAAGGTGCTTATAAGGGTAATGCAAAGAGTGCCAAAGGCTATTTGCTAGATGCACGTGCCAATCATTCTTTTACTGCTGCCAACGACTTGTTGCAAGAAGGGGTGGAGGTTTTTAGAACTACCGAAGCAGTGGAAGGTGCGTCGCTTGGTTCTTTTTATGTGGCCGCTTCTGCCAAGGCTAAAACTATATTAGACAAAGAAGCCGATTCGATAGGCATAACTATTAATATCGTAACAAAACGACCTGCCGGATTAAAGAAACTACTGCCTGCTCGCATTGCTTTGTGGGATATATACGGTGGTTCTATGCCCTCTGGTTGGTTGAGGTATATGATGGAGCAATATCATTTTGCGATAACTAAGATTTTTGCCAAAGAAATAGATAGTGCCAATTTAAATGCCAAGTACGATGTAATCATTTTCCCTGGAGGCGCCATTCCTGCTATAGGTTCAAAAAGAGGACGGGTGCAACCTAAACCTGCTAGTATTCCCGAAGAATATAGGCATACCTTGGGTAGGTTCAATGCCGAGAAAACAATACCCGCCCTCAAAAAGTTCTTAGCAGAGGGGGGTAATATTGTTACCATTGGTAGTAGTACCAATCTTGCCTATCATTTAGGATTGCCTGTTAAAGATGCCCTTACCGAGATAGTGGATGGTACAGAAAAGAAGCTACCCGGAGAAAAGTTTTATATACCAGGTACCCTACTAAAGGCCAGTTTAGATTCTGCCGCTCCTGCCAATTGGGGGATGAATGCCACCGCAGATGTTATGTTTGATGAAAGCCCTGTTTTTAAAATTAACACAAGCGCTTATGCCAATGGATCTGTGAAACCCTTGGTTTGGTTTACAGGCAAAAAGAGTCTGCGTAGTGGTTGGGCTTGGGGGCAAGAGTATCTGCAAGATGGGGTTGCGGCCTTCGAATCGTCGGTGGGTAAAGGGAGGTTGTATGCTTTTGGTCCCGAAATTATTTACCGAGCACAATCTTATAATACCTATAAGTTATTGATGAATCAGTTATATAAGTAGTGGTGATTGGTGAGTAGTTAGTTTGTTTGTTTTTAATTACTCACCACTCACTACTCACTACTCACTACTCACTACTCACCATTCACCATTCCACTAATACTGCCAATGGTTGACTTCTTATAGTATAATGATATACCAAATACCGTTTGTTATTATAAATAATTGGTGGGTTTCCCCAATAAATATAATACGTACAATTCAGGGCTTTATATTCTCAATTCCTCTTTCAACAATCGGGAGCTGCCCAAATAGATAAATTATATACCATAAATCAGTAAGTATTACTTTGAATGGACTGTTTTAATGGCTTCATAATAACGTCATTATGGTATCTCTGCCACTTTTATTTTCACAATATGTGGGGCAACCTCATCTCCACCAAAAAAAGGATATAGTTTATATCCAAATATCTTAGACGTCCTTGCCAATCTCGGCATAGGAGTAGTATGGCCATTTATGGTAAATAAGTACTGTTTATGTGCAGTGTCAACAGCAATGTCACAATCTATTTGTTTTCCTATCGGTACAATTGCAAGTTGTTTTATAGTTCTGATACTATCATTGTAGGTGTATCCGTACAACCTCAAGGCATTATCATTCCAGGACCATCCTACTCTTGCACTATAGGCATGATGAGAAGCCGCATTGTCGGAGAATCCAAAAAGTTTATTTACATCGAATTGATTGTTGGAAATTACTGTCTTATAAATGGCCGTACTATCAAAGATTACTCTAAAATGTTGGTGAGTATTTATAAACAATTCGAAGTGGGTAGAATCAAACCCTATCGGATAGTGTTCTCCTTCAAGAATGGTATAGGTGGTAAAACTAGAATCTGGAAGGGGAGGAAAAGCAGTGGAAGAGCTATTCTTTTTGCAGGCATTATTAAAGAGTAAAACAAACATTAAAAAGCATGTAGATTTTCGCACTAGTATATAGTTGAGAATATAAAGTTAGGGAGAATTGAAAATATTATTCCTAAAAAAAAAGAAGCGGCTATTAAGTTAGAAATTTATAAGTAAAATAAACTATTTGGTAACGATATTCTTAGATACGAAAAAGAACATCCTTGATTACTGCTTTTGGTTAATTATTTCGAATGGTTCATCTGGCGCACCAGAAAAAAAATGGGAATGACATGAACTTGTAGAGAAGGATATTAATCCGTCTCATTTGCGCAGCAAATTAATAAATTATTAGTTTAACCGACTCCAACCACAGTGAGCGTCATTTCTACGGCAGGAGAAATCTCCCCGAAAATAGTCCACGTCATTG
>Ga0114962_10004279_pt1 | contig 11362 bp, 13 predicted proteins | sample C_130820_MF_Meta_FD_87017 | JGI IMG/M metagenome (GOLD analysis project Ga0114962, IMG submission 87017) | Freshwater microbial communities from Lake Croche, Canada to study carbon cycling - C_130820_MF_MetaG | ecosystem: Environmental > Aquatic > Freshwater > Lake | place: Lake Croche, Canada... | reverse complement strand
TTACATCAATACAAAACAATAAACACGGGGTTATCTGAAGTTAAAACTGTAGTACCTGCTAATGATGTACCAACTGTTGTAACAACTAAGAAAACAACATCTGTTAAAAATCAACAACCTAAAAAGCGTACACCTGCTAACAAGAAAAAAACTATATGAAATCTAAATATGATGAACTGTTAGAAAGAACATCTAACACGCTTTCTGAATACATGTATGTTGGTGCCGAAACTGAACAACAGCAAAATACTGAAGATAGTTCAGATGATTTTGATGCTGCATATCAAGCTAAAGAAGCAATTCGTCAAACTCTAAGCAAACATAATCAACGTGTTATTGCAGATAAGTTTGATCAAGATATTACTGAAATTTGCAATTACTTTGATGAAACAGGTTTACGTGATATAGGTGTTGTTGGCTTTAATCAAACACAAACTTCCTCTCTTTCGCGAGAAGATACTGATGAAGAAGTCACTGAAAATGATTTAGATGAAGATGCTTATATAATTGACTGTGAAGGTCATCGTGATGGTAGTGTAAAGCGTTTCAGTATACATTTATTTATAAACAGCCTTACAGATGATCAGCATGTTGAACTACATTCTGATGAGAATGAGGAAAGTTGAGTAACACATCTTTTAACTAAAATACTCTTACAAGCTTCATCCCGTATTGCCATACGTGTTTGTTCACCTATCTTAAAGATAATATCAAACCCTGTACAACACTTATATATTATAGTGCCTACGCGGATGTTTCTCTCCATTAGCATTTGACGTAAGTTATCATCACCGCTCAACCCTACTACTATCAACTGTTCATGACAAGGCGCGTCTGATAGGTTTTTTACAAGCATTACTATAATTAATTGTATGGAAGAGCTACATCTCAGCAAAAAAGGGGAACATCGCGATTCACTTGAACACTGGCTTGGTAAACACAATAGAAAGTTTGAATTGTTGCGTACACTTACAAGTGGTTTTAGTGCAATAACATCTATTGTCGTTTTATTAAAGCTTTTTAATATTATATAAAATATTGTTAAAACATCTTTAATTTGTATTAAACATTGTATAAATAAATATTAATATGCTTGGTAAAGATAAAGAGAGTTATAAGATATGGGAAGCGTACGTAAATACGCAACGTAATCGTCTTCTAATTGAACAAGAAGGGGATGTTGAAGGAGAGCCTGTACCTATTACTCCTGAACGAGCACAAGCTGCAGACAGACTTATACGGTTAGCTGCACATAATGTTTTACAACAAAAAGCACCTTTTTTGTTTCACATTTTACAAACATTAAATGTAATAAAAGATGACCCTAGATTCAATACTATGGCAGTTGACGGTGCAAATAATATTTATATTAATAGAAATTTTGCTCTAGATGTCTTAAAGACAAAAGAAATGGTAGCTGGCGTATTAGCTCACGAAGTTCTACACATATTAAATTGTACAATACCAAGACAAGGGTGGCGAACTCATTTAGTTGGTCAATATTCTCTTTGGAATATTGTTACAGACTATGTAATGAATGCTCAATTATTAGAAGATAAATTTCAGCTACCTATAATGGGGTGTATACCTAAAGGCGGTGCTGGTAGTTGGTACATTGATTTAGATGAGCATTTTGGTATACCACATCACCTTGTTATTAACAACAAACGTTGTGAGGTTGTATACGATGAGTTGTTAAAGTTATTGCAAGGGCAAGCTTCCCAACCCGGTCCTGGTCAAGGACAGCCTGGTCAAGGTCAACCCGGCCCTGGTCAAGGACAGCCTGGTCAAGGACAGCCTGGTCAAGGTCAACCTGGTCAAGGACAGCCTGGTCAAGGGCCGGGTGGATTTGGCAAGCAGCCTGGTCAAGGTCAACCTGGTCAAGGACAGCCTGGTCAAGGGCCGGGTAAAGGTCAAGAAACGGCACCTGGTCGTGGTAGTTCACCTGGTGGATGGGACGAACATATACGTGGAGATGCAAGTAAGGGTGGTAAACCGACGCCTATAACTGCTGATGAACGATCAAAGTTAGATAGTTTAATCAAACGAACTATTGAGGATGCTCGTAAATCAGGCATCAACATGAAGAAATATCTTGAACCTGAAGTTCAGCCTACTCATGATTGGCGTGAGATACTTAAAAAGTATTTAGATAGTGCAAGGAAAGTGAGAGATATAACAGCCCCTAAAAGGTTTAATCTTTCTTATGGTCACTGGAAGGCTAAAAAGAAAATAGTTAAAGGTGATCACATTCGTGCTGTTATTGCTATAGATACATCTGGTAGTATAGGACAAAAAGAGCTTAAAGAAATCATGGCAGAATGTCATGGTATATGTCAAGCAAACAAATCTCTTGAATTGCGTATAATGTTTTGGCATACTAATGTTTATGTAGACGAAGTAGCTAGCGGGGATAATGACGACGTGTTTAATGAAATAGTTCAATTACGTACTGCTTCAGGAGGCACTTTAATATCTAGTGTCGCTAAAACATTAGATGACGAGGCTAAAGATTATAGTGTTATAATCTACTTTACCGACGGTGGTGTAGAAGTACCTGCAACATACTCACATGATGTAGACTCAATAATAATTTTAACAAAAAACTCAGGTGATGGTTGTGTAGCTATGCTTGAAGCGGAACTAGATCTTGCACGTGGAAGTAGCGGTACACCTAGAGTGTTTAAAACAGACATTTAAGATAAATAAAAAACAGACATTTAAAATAAAAATAAAATATACATATGTTACGCAATAAAGATTACCAACAGCTTGGTAAGCTATACCAACATATTCTAACAGAAAAAAAGATGTACTCTAGTAAAGTTGATGAAAGCTTTCTAGATAAACTTGCTACTGCAGACCCTAATAAAATTCTCGACCCAAAAGAGGCAGAAATGAGAGATGCTGAGTTTAACAAGCGTTTGGATGCAAGAAAAGCTCAAGACCCGTCTACTAAACACAATATATTTGATGTTGTTGGTAGAACATCAGGAAGCAATATTGGTTCACGACCAGCTGAAATCAACAAGTCTGGTACTGGTAAACAATTAACAACCATAAACGGGAAACAGTTAAAAAATCAACTTGAATTAACATATCTAACAAACTTACGTGAAGGTACAGCGGCGTTAATGATTTATGGTGCATCAGGTATGGGTAAGTCAGACATTGTAACTCAAATGGCAGTAAAGTTTGCAGCTCATGAACAACGGGAATTTATTCTCTGGTCTAAAGCTAATGCTGAGAAGAGAGAAGCTATTTTTAATAACCCAAAACATTATTATGTTTGTTCTATTATGAACGCACAACAATTAGTGCCAGAAGTTGTTAGTGGTGGTATACCCAACATGTTTAAGGACGAGCCTCACGTAACAGAACGTCCGTATCAGGAAATGGCAATATGGATGACACCTGGTATTTCAGGTATGTTATTTCTTGATGAACTAAACCACGCTGATCAAGAAAGATTAAATAATTTATTTAGTATTGTACTTGAAAAACGAGCAGGTCAGAGAAGTTTAGTTTCGAATAGAATGTTGATAGTTGGAGCCGGTAACCTTGGTGGTGGACACGCTGTTTTTGATCTACCTGCTGCATTAGTCAATCGTGTCAAGAGTTTTTGGCTCGTAATAGATCCAGAGGATTGGTTTGAATGGGCTGGTCAAGCAGGTATACATCCAAGTATTCTTGCTTTTGTTAAATCTGACCCTCAACACAACTTCCGTGCAGAGCATGATTCAACTAACAAGGTTGACAAAAACGTTGGTTTTCCATGTCCAAGAAATTTTCAAAGATTAAGCGAGGCATTACCTGACCTATTTAGTGGTCTTGATAATGGTCATTTTGAGGAAGAAGCAGAAGATCGCAATATGCAACCTAACAGTAAACGAGTTACTGCTTTTGATATGTTTACACAAGAATTATTTAAAACAGCTTCTGGTATTCTTGGTGAAGTTTGGGCAGGGTATTGGGTATCATTTATTAAATATTACGCTAAATTTGGCAATTTAGATACACTTTTAGATCTCGAACCTAAGAAATTAGCGTCTTACTATCAATCATCTCTGGCAGATCCAAACAAATTTGAACCAAGAGAGGTGTTGAATGTACTTGCAGGGATTTGTCATTATCTACATAATGAGCTTGTAAACGCGCTGGATGAATTAGATATTTTTGATAAAAAAGGCGATCTTCTTCCTTCAACTGGGCTTACAGGTGCTACCCCAAGAGAATCTGAAGGTGCAACACCACAACAGATTAAAGAGTACTTGGACAACATGCTTAAATTAGTTACTGATACTCTTGGAACCCCTCAAGCCTCTCATCTCAAGAAAGTTATTCAAGCTCTCAGTAAAGTAGTACAATCTGTTAAGAATACAACTAAGGTGGGCAATAGTGAATTAAATGTTGCAGAAATGGTCCCAATGGTGACCCAAAAAGTGCCAGCAGGTTTACCTAATGATAAACGTTTTATGCTTAAAACAGCTGTTACGTTATACGGACAAACAGACCCACTAATTAAAGAACTTTATAACGAATTAGGTCAATATTTGACTGATGTTGAGTTGATAAAGCCTAAACCTAAGAAATAACAATTAATATTATGAGATTACCCAATACTAAATTTAATAAAATTTACGAACAAACATTAAGTCGAGCAGATTTAAATCTAGTACATGATGAAGATCTAGAGTTAGATATTGATTCTTCTGATGAAGAAGATTCTGATTATTGTAGACATCATCATCCATGTAAAGATATGAAAGGTATGCGAGCTATATTAAAAGATATGGAAGAAGCTTTTGGCGTTAATGATGATGATTGCGCAACAAGTCATATAGATGTTGATGATTTACATGATTTTGTTATTGACAAATTAAATTCAGGTTGCTGTGATCCTTATACAAGTCATTATATACATGACCGTATTTTATCTCATAATGATTTAACACCTGAGCATGTCTTTCATGCATTTTGGATGCATTAATTTTAAAGTAAATGTTTGTAAAATTGTAAAGATAGCTTAGCGTCATAAATATAACGCACTGAATGTATTACAACATTTAGCATAAATAATAGTATATGCTAAATCAATTCCTAGGCGGGGACGACCCTTTTAGTAATTTAGTGGCGCCAACACATCATCACAGCTCTTCAGACATTAACGTTGTTGGTTCTAGTAGTGTACAAGATGTTAGTGCTAAACAACGTTTAAAAGAATTTGCAAAACGTAATATAAAAACAACTATAAGTGTTATAGGTTTAGCAATAACACTTATTATAATGACATTTATTACTACCCCTATATATGATGTATTTAAAACTGCGTTTGTTATAGCCTCAAAGGGCGCTAGTATTAACGCTATATCAAGTATAATAATGTTAAAAATTTATAATCAACCGCTTGATAGATCTCATATACATAATGCAGCTACTGTTGGTGCTATTACTGGTAGTATAGGTAGTGTGCTTGCTACAGGTATACATGCTATTTTTATTATAGTATGGGATGCTATTGGGAGATAACTTCACTATCTCTTGCTTTTATTTCTTGCTTCTCAAAAACAAATATACTTTCTTTTGTTTGCTTTAAATTGTAAACAAACCCTCTTTCAACAAAAAATAATACACCTGCTAATAAATTAGGTGAAGTAAATCGAAATATAAAACCTGCTTTTTCTTTCGATGAAAGTGTGCCAAATATTACAATGTCTTTATCTGTTTTTTCAATACGCGTAACAGTACCGTAGATTAGTTCAGTATTTGATACTTTAAATACTACTTCTTCATTAAGACTTAGTTCAAATACTTTTTCAATATCAACACTTTCATCTTGTAAAAATAATTGTTTAACAGCTTTATTGTTTTTATTTGTTGTAGAGGGTGTTACATTTTGTTGTTTTATACCAGCTATAACTGACGTAGTCAAACACAACAAAAGAAGTATAACCTTGTACATGACATTATTTAGTAGAGTTTGGTTAATATCAACGGTGTAAATTAAAAATATATTCAGGTACACCTAGATCTATCATCTTGCGTTCAGACACACCTTTACCACCTAAAGTACTCACTACTTTTAACCAGAATTTTTTAAATGCAGCATCTTTCTGTTTACCTTTGGACATATTCTTTATAGGGTAATATCTTTGTTTAAACACAGCGTCCCACACATCTCCAAGTTCTTTCGCCCAAGCTGGTATATTTCTAAAATCTAACTCTAATTGCTGTAGAACCTCGTTAATTAAGTTATCAAATTTCATTTGAGAATCTCCCATAATTTAGTGTAATCTCTATCAAGATCACCTGATAAACAATCTGTTATTTCATCTACCGCCCATGGGTACTGCGCAATAATATCTTTAAACGATATATTAACATTATAAAACGCATGTACTAGCTTACGCATATTTTCTATACTATTATTAATAATAGTATTGTAGTTATTAAAGCTGTTAACACTTAGTGTATTGGTTACAAGAGCTTCTGATATTACATCTCCAACCATAACACCACTCTTGAGAGCAAGTAGCACACCACTACTAAATACAGGGTCAAGAAACGCGTAAGCATCTCCAACTAACACTAAACCTGGGACAGAGCATATATTACTCTGCTTACTATAATCTGTAGTTGATTTATGTGGTTGTATACATGTAGCGTTTTGAATTTTCTTGCTTAACCATACATTGTTTTGTATTTCACGTTCAAATGAGTTCTTAATATTATTGATACCGTTACGCATTAGATAACTTGTCTCTGCAACAACCCCAATACTTACTGTATCGTTAGCTAATGGTATATACCAAAACCACCCTTTATCTTTAATAAAAGATACTATAGTTGCCCCACCATCTACACCTTCAGGTCTATTACAACCTTTATAGTATGTCCATATAGCCATTTTATTACTTAAAATAGGGTCTTTTATCTGCCAATTATTTTGCTTGCTTGTAAGTGCATTTCTACCACTAGCATCCACAACCCATTTAGCGTATACATCATGTTGAGTGTTAGATGTTATATCTCGATAACTAACCCCCTTTACTACATTGTTGTTATCATATATTAACTGTTCTACACATACGTTGTATTGTACGTTAGCTCCATATGTAACAGCCTTATCAATGAGTAGCTTATCAAATGTTGATCTATCTACCTGCCATGTTTGAGCTATAGTGTCTCGATCGTATCTATTATAGAAATAAAACGGTTGATGTTCTGTACCATCTTGTCGTACAAATTGTACGCTATATTTTTTTATATAACTACTATTTTTTAATTCTTCTAATACATTCAAACGCTGTAAAGGTACATACGTAAACGGAATTAAAGACTCACCTATATGATATCTCGGAAAAGTTTCTTTCTCTAAAACAAGTACATTATATTTGTTTTTTGCTAAGATATTAGCTACACTACTACCTGCAGGACCTGCACCTATTACAATAACGTCGTACATAGTTATATATTTAATTAAATAACCTTTTTAATACAACCTAACATCGTTTCTTATAGATCTTCTAGTGCAAACAACAGATTAAAGTAGACGTGTTAATATTTTTTATTTAAATAAAATTATGATTATAATCTCAACTAATAATGGGGGCGATGTATTACCGGCATTATTAAACAGTCTTGAAGGGTGTAATAGAGATGTTTGTATAGTTGATACAGGTTCAACTGATAGTAGTTTTATTAACTATCTCGACAATCTTTCTAAACAAAATACGTATTCTTACAACATAAATATCCATAAAACTGTTAACCCATATCGCGACACAGGTGCTATAATCTATGCAATTAAAAATATAGAAGCTGAAAAATATTATTTTATCCACGATTCATGTACAATTGTTGAAAAAGATTTATTTGATCTTATAGATAAGAAGCTTGGGCACAACCAAGTACTTGCAATTGGTGGTAGAATATCCAAACATGATGGGGCAGAACATGTGTTTGATGACTGGATGCTTAAGTATTTTGGTGAGTGTCGTTCAATTGAAGGTATTCTTGGTCCTATGTGGGCAGGTCTTAGATGTACGTTATTAAAACTAAATTTAGAAGCTATACCACCTACACCCTCGAAGTTTGATGCATGTGCAATGGAGAGAGGATGGTCTGTAGTGCTTAGAAATGCAGGTGTTAATATTTGGCCTCCTCATGAAGAACCTCGAGCAGAACATATACATATAATTAAAAAATTTAAAAAGGAATACGGTCAAGGTACGAGAGATAGAATATAGTAAACATATTTAGTACTATGCAAACTTATCTTTTTTGGCGGCAAATTAATAAGGAAATTAAAATACCATCTCTTGCAGATAACTTTGATTATAATTACGGTAATTTTGGTAATATAGTACGTCTAGAAGGCTTTAAGTCTCTCTTAGGTATTAATACTATAATTACAGATAATACTGAAAATATAAATAAAAATAACATTTTTATACACCCTTTATCTAATCAGTTAAGTAGTTTTAATAACAACAAATATAGTAAATTAATACAAGATTTGCACGATGTTAATTATATAGCTGTAGGTATAGGTATACAATCACCGATCGGCGCTTTACCAGCATTATCTAATAATTCAAGAGAGTTGTTAGACTTTATGTACCAAAAAACAATATCTGCAAACACATTTTTAGGGGTTCGAGGTAAGATTACTGAAAACTTTATCAATAATATATACAATACACAAATTGCAAAAGCGGTAGGTTGTGTTTCACAATTTATTTCTACCCCTACCACAATACTCACATCTTTACGTAATAGAATTCAAAAAAAACTTGAAACAATATCTGTAAATGCATCTCACCCTGAATGGAGTATTATGTATAATATTGAACAGAAACTTATAGACGAAATTATAAGAACAGATGGTATTTATATAATAACAACACATTTAGAGAGTGTAGTTTCGTCTGTTTTTTCAAAAATAACACAAACAAATGATATTGATCTTTCTTACAATAAAGATCAATTAATTAATATTTATAATACATCGTTTTTTAAAAACAAATCAAAAGTATTTACTGATATTGATGTATGGGTTTTAAATATTAGAAAGTACGATTATAATGTTAGTTCCCATGTACAAGGTAGTATGGCTTCATACGCTGCTGGTGTACCTTCATTTTTATTTGCTATAGATGCACGTACACAAGAATTAGCAGAACATATGCTTCTCCCACATATTGTAGTTAATCGCAAATTTTTAGAACATAGCACACAAGATAATATTCTTGAATACATTAAAAGACGATTAATAGAACATGATTATTCTAGTATGATACGCAGATGGCAAAGCAACGCAAAAGATCTTAAGAGTATATTAGATCAATACGGTATTAAAACTAGTTTTAATTTTACAAATGAATGGTGTGCGTAAAAATATGTATTACCATACAATACCAAAAACGTTCAATCCCGAATTTTATAGGCTTTTATATAAAGATCTCGAACTAAAAACAGACACTGAACTTTTAATTGTTTATATATTAGAAGCAAGACCGTACAATATCTCCCATCTACTACCTCAAGATTTTAATGTAGATGTTTATAAGGAGCTTAACACTGATCTTCAAAAGCTAACAGCTGAGCAGGCTCAACTTCATTTTTTAAAACACTCTTTACTTGAAAAACGATTATATAAATTAGATATTCCTTCTGATTTTTTAATTGAAGTTTATCGCTATTCAAATAAAGATTTACAGCATTTAAGCGATATAAATTTAAAAAAACATTTTTTAATAACCGGTAAAAAAGAAAAAAGAATATATAAAGACACTCTTTATAACGAACAATTTTTTAGATTATACAATAATATTCAAACAGATAACTTTTATGGTTATAAAAGTTATGTAGAAGATATAACACAAATTAAAAGTCAAGAAATTTTAACTTTAATAAATAAAATACCAACCGAATATTTTTCAAAATGTATTTTTTTGGTTAATCACTTAGCTACTTTACAAGGTTCAACTCATTATATATACTGTTTGTATAACTTTCTTAAAAAAAATACTAAAAACAAAATTTATATAATAGATTCTTATCTTAATAAAGATATTATTGAGAAGTATAACATTACTATAGACGATTTTTTATCGTACGAAAGTGATTCAACATTATTATATTATCTTTGTAAAAAGATAAACCCTATTAAAATTTATTTTAATAGTTTTAATGTACACTTTTTTCGTGTGTGTCAAAAAATTAATAACACTAGATATATAATTCATTCACATGAAATTAATAAACACTTTAAATCAGTTATAGATGATAATATACAGATTACACCTACATATGTTGTATCAGAACGTATACAGTATGAGTATGTAAAACATTATATTTTACCTAAAATACAACCACCTATATTAACACTAGACACGTTAGCTGTTCTCGATAAAGAAATATGTAAATCATTACCTACTATCAGTAATAGTAACGGTATTTTAAATTCATCAAAAATACTATTGGGTATGTGTGGGGATGTTAATGTACGTAAAAACTATAAGTTATTCTATCAGCTTGCTTGTGAGTTTCCACAGTATAATTTTCTCTGGGTTGGTGGAGATGAAGATTTTACAGATTTAAATGTACCTAATTTATTTCAAATACTCAACGTTCAATTGCCGTATATATATTTTAATATGTTTGATTATTTTATACTTACATCTGAAGTAGACCCTTGTCCCTATGTTGTTTTAGAAAACATATATATTGGTAATAAGATAATTACATTTAAAGAAAATATATATACAAATCATAAGGGGGATTTACTTCAAGATATGTATTTTGAAGTAGATGGCTCTATTAACTTTAATAAAGCTGTAAATGCTATCAACACATACGTTACCGATAATAAAAAAACTTTAAAAAACTCTAAAGGTAAAGAATATATTTTAACAAAATATACAAAATATAACGATGAATTGCTAAAGAATTTAGTAACAGAAACATTAAATGATGTAGTACCAGATATATGTATATTATAAAGTGGAGGCGAGGGGAGTTGAACCCCTGTCCTGAAAACTTAGACTTTAGCGTCTACAATCATATCTTGTTAGCTCTTAAAGACCATAGGCTGCTAACTAGTTAAGGTCTACCTGTTAGGCTGCAAGGGACCTAACCCCTCTCGATTGTTTTTCCTGAGGTTCACGATCTTACTCAAACCTATTGTGGTACTCCAGAAATTTTAATAGGGTCCATTTCTGTTTGTTAGGCTGCGAGATCGTACATCTCTTCTTCTTTGAGGTAATCTTCGAAGTTGTTGATGATGTGCGTTGCTTCAGCTAAGAGTGCTTCTGTATTATCAGTTGCATTTATTTGTTTGTCCAGAGATTTTAACGAG
>Ga0114962_10004278_pt1 | contig 11364 bp, 11 predicted proteins | sample C_130820_MF_Meta_FD_87017 | JGI IMG/M metagenome (GOLD analysis project Ga0114962, IMG submission 87017) | Freshwater microbial communities from Lake Croche, Canada to study carbon cycling - C_130820_MF_MetaG | ecosystem: Environmental > Aquatic > Freshwater > Lake | place: Lake Croche, Canada... | reverse complement strand
GGATCGATGGTGATATCGACTCGGGAAAAGGGAAGCGGGATCGCGAAATTATCCCAGGTCTTCAGTCTGATGGCATTGTGATAGCGGGCATGCAGTAGCATGATCGGGATGCCGGTCTTCTGGGACAAGAAGACTGCACCGGGACCTAGAGAGTACTTCGGCCCACGGGGACCGTCGGGAGTTATCGCCAGATCGACACCAGATTCTAGCAGAGCTGTCAGTTCCCTGATCGCAGTCGATCCTCGGCGGGAGCTGGATCCGCGCACCGAGCCCATGCCGAGATTGGCCATGACCCCTGCGAGGATGTCGCCATCCTTGCTGGGGCTTGTGAGAACGGAGACTCCTTTTCGTGTGGGATGCTTCCTTGGGTAATGGCGCAGAAATCCGATCGAGATTGCAGGGATTCGGTTGTGCCAGAAGACCAGGATCCGCGGATCCTTGGGAGGACTGGTCAGGAATCCGGAACGATCGTTCATCCGGAGCCGGATGGTAGAGAAAATCAATCGGGCGAGATTCGCCGCGATGGCTGCTAGGAACTCCTGCTTGTTGAACTGAACTTTATGGAGGGCCATCTACTCGCTTGCCGGTGATTCCTCGCGCCAGCGGCAGGCATTGGGAGCATGGATGCCAATCATGTCGAGGACACGCCAGACGACGGTGTCGGCGAGTTCATCGAAGTTCTTCGGATGGCTGTAGAAGGAAGGTGATGCCGGGAGAATGATGCCGCCTGCCTCGGTCACTGTGACGATGTTCCGTGCATGGATCAGGTTCCAAGGGGTTTCCCGAGGCACAAGGATCAGCTTGCGTCGCTCCTTCAGGAAGACATCGGCGGCTCGCAGGATCAGGTTCTCGCTTGTGCCGGCGGCAATGCGTCCGACGGTCCCCATCGAGCAGGGCATCACCACCATGCCGTCGAAGAGGGCGCTGCCGCTGGCGAAGGGAGCATTCATCGACTTCTCGCTGTGCTCGATGACGCTGGCAGGAAGTTTCAGCGCGCCGATCTCCTCATGGATCACCTGCTTGGCGTAGGGAGAGAGAACAAGATGGATCTCATGATTGCCTTGCTCGAGATGATGGAGCAGTCGCTGGAGATAGATCGATCCGCTGGCTCCGGTGGCTGCTAGGACTAGACGCATCAGAAAATAATGAGGGAGGAGGTATGAATTATGAAGGCTAAAAGGTTACCGCTCAGGAAGTCGACATGCAGTACGAAGATTGTGATTACTTCTTGCCATGAAGTACCCGTCGGGGCATTCTATCCAACCACTTTAGAGCAATTTTAGACCAATTTCCGGCCACACTTCCTGTCATGAGCATCATCGCCACTATCGAAAAAGAGCAGTTCAAGACCGACCTCGTCCCGTTCGAGGTGGGTGATTCCGTTTGCGTTCACACACGCGTCATCGAAGGAGACAAAGAGCGTGTCCAGAAGTACTCCGGCATCGTGATCGGCCGCAAGGGCGCCGGAATCAACGCCAACTTCACTGTCCGTCGCGTCAGCTTCGGCGAGGGTGTCGAGCGCGTATTCCCTCTTCATTCTCCACGTATCGCGAAGCTCGAAATCGAGAAGCGCGGATCGGTCCGCCGTTCCAAGCTTAACTACCTCCGTGATCGTAAGGGCAAGGCCGCCGTCACCGTGAAGGAGAAGGCGCAGGAAGTTGCCTAATTTCTAACTTTTTCAGCTCCGATGACGACCACTCGTCGCGGATCTCATTCTAAGGGCCCCAAGTCTAAGACTCGGGGCCCTTCTCTTTACCCCACACTCTTCCACGAAAGAGAGCTCCATGCCCGGGGTATCCACCCGGTGGCCGGAGTCGATGAAGCGGGACGCGGTCCTCTAGCTGGTCCCGTGGTTGCTGCCGCAGTGATCCTGCCCGAGGGATTCTCCCTGGATGGGCTGGATGATTCGAAGAAACTGAACCACCAGCAACGGGAGGCTCTTTATGTCCGGTTGACTGAAGATGCTACGGTTCGCTTCTTTGTGGCTGAGGCTAGCTCAGAGGAAATTGGACAACTGAATATCCTGAGGGCTACCCATGTCGCAATGGCGCGCACTTTAACAGGACTGCATGAAAACGGACATCAGTGCGTTCACGCTCTCGTGGATGGCTTGCCCGTCAAGGGACTTCCCATTGATCATACCGCGCTGGTCGGGGGTGACGGGATCAGTCTCAGCATTGCGGCAGCCAGCATCCTGGCCAAGGTTACCCGTGATCGGATCATGGATGAACTCGATCGGGAATATCCGTACTATGGATTTGCCAATCATCGGGGCTATGCCACGGCCGAACACCTCGCTAAGCTTCAAGAGCATGGACCTTGCCCGCATCATCGACGTGGTTTTGCGCCGGTCGACCAGCCCACCTTCGGGTTCTGATTCGAACACTCATCTTGCTCTAGGCAAATGGGGAGAGGATCAGGCGGCAAGGCACTTGAAGCGTCTGGGTTGGAAAATTCTGCGCCGGAACTTCCGCGCTCCCGGGGGTGGGGAGATCGATATCGTCTGCCGGGATCAAGAGACCCTTGTCTTTGCCGAGGTGAAGACCCGCCGCTCGGAAGAGATGGGCAGGCCTCTGGATGCTGTTAATAGAAAGAAGCAGCAACTCATCCGCAAGGGTGCCATGCATTGGCTCCGTCTCCTTGATATGCCTGACATCACCTTCCGCTTCGATGTGATCGAAGTGCTGGCTACGCATCCCATCGAAATCCGAGTCATAGAATCGGCATTCACTCTCCCCGATCCCCTTCGGTATTAATGGAAATCTAAAGTGAAGGTAATTTGAGGAGAGAGTCAGGCGGCCAAGCAAAGCTGTGGTAGAGCTACTGCAAGCGAAGACCAACGCCACTCTGCCACAAAAGGCCTAGGCTTTGGCCAGCCAGGGAGCTAATTCCGCGCGCACTGCCATCTCATCGCCGACCGTGAACTCTTCGCCGAGTTGAAGAGGAACAATAGCTCCTGAAAGGGTTCCTATCTCAAGGATCAGAGTGCGTTTTCCCGGATGCTTCTTGATGGCGGAGTGAATGGCGTGCAGATCGTCGACAATAAGGCGACTGCGATCCATCCGGAGGCGGAGGGGTTTCTTGGAGGCCTTTGGGGTGAGGGCCTTGAAGTCGCTACCCATGGCCCTGACACTTCCATCCCGAGGGGTGATGCGGGCATTGCAGGAGAGGACCGTACCGGGCTTGAGGAGTTCCTCGTTTTTGCTGAAGGATTCGTCCCAAGCCATGAGTTCCAGAGTTCCGGAGTCATCCTCGATGGTCAGGATGCCGAAGGGGCGACCATCCTTCTTTGAGAAGCGTTTTTCGACGGTTGAAAGAAGTCCTGCTAGCTTAACACTTCCTGGTTCGGTCAGGGCGAGTGCCTCGGCGACTGATCCGTATGATCCCGATTCGAGATTGCCCCGGTAGTCGTCCAGCGGGTGGCCGGTGACATAAAAGCCCAGCAACTCCTTCTCGTGACCCAGCATCTCGGAGCGTGTCCAGCGCTCGATGGTTGTTTCAGTTCCCGTAGCTGCTTTGGAGGATGCCGGGGTAAGGTCGGCAAAGGAGTCAAAGAGGGAGACTTGACCGCTGGCACGATCCTTCTGAACCGAAGCGGCGGCGCCCATGGCCCCTTCGATCGTGGAATCGAGAGCAGCACGATGACGACCATCCCAATCGAAGGCACCGCACTTCACGAGGCTCTCGAGGATCTTCTTGTTCACCGTTCGGGAGTCGAGGCGCGAGCAGAAATCCTCCATCGATTTGAAAGGACCATTCGCCTCGCGGTCGGCGATCGCGGTTTCCATCGCTGCTTCGCCGACATTCTTGATGGCGGCGAGTCCAAAGCGGATGGCCTTTCCTCCCGGGATCTCCTCAGGCAGGAAGGTTAGGGCGCTCCGGTTGACATCCGGTGGTAGGATCAAGATCCCCATGCGAGAGCACTCGCCGACGAAAGTGGCGATCTTGTCGGTGTTGTTGATTTCGTTGCCGAGCAGGCCGGCCATGAACTCGACCGGGTGGTTGGCTTTCAGGTAGGCGGTCTGGTAGGAGAGAAGGCCGTAGGCGGCACTGTGGCTCTTGTTGAAGCCGTACTGAGCGAACTTCTCCAAGAAGTCGAATATGGCGTTGGCCTGCTTGCCGGGGATCTGGTTGACCCTTGCGCAGCCCTCGACGAAGACCTCGCGCTCCTTGGCCATCTTCTCGGTGTCCTTCTTGCCCATGGCACGGCGCAGGAGATCGGCCTGACCGAGTGTGTAGCCGGCCAGAGCGCTCGCCGCCTGCTGCACCTGCTCCTGGTAGACGATGATGCCGTAGGTCTCCGAGCAGATTTTCTCGAGAAGCGGATGCGCGTACTCGATCTTCTTCCTCCCTTTCTTACGATCAATGTAGTCGTCGATGAACTGCATCGGACCGGGACGGTAGAGAGCGATCAGGGCGATGATGTCGGTGAAGTGCTCAATCTGGAAGCGCTTGGCTGTCGCGACCATGCCGCCGGACTCCAACTGGAAGACGCCGATCGACTCGCCTCGGTTGAGTAAATCGAAGGTCGCCTGGTCATCCATCGGGAGCTTGGAGATGTCGAAGTCGGGTGTGTGCCGATGGATCAGTTTCACGGCATCGTCGATGACTGTGAGGGTCTTCAGGCCCAAGAAATCCATCTTGAGCAGGCCCAGGTCTGTGAGTGGGGCCATGGAGTACTGGCTGACGATATTGCCGTCATTGGCCCGGGTAAGAGGGATGTAATCGGAGAGATCGCGATCGGCAATGACGATGCCCGCTGCATGGACGCCGCTATTGCGGGAGAGTCCCTCGAGGATGCTGGCATAGCCCCAGAGCTGGGCGGTGGAGGACTCTTCCTCGACGGCTTTCTTCAGCTCCGGATTCTTGTCGATCGCCCCCGGTTTTTTCTCCCCTTTCTTCTCAGTGCTATTGAGGGTGATATCGAGCTCGTTCGGGATCATCCGTGAGATGCGGTCGGCATCGCCGTAGCTCCATCCGAGGACGCGGCCGACATCGCGGATGACGCTCTTAGCCCCTAGGGTGCCAAAGGTGATGATCTGGGAGACGGCCATGGTGCCGTACTTCTGGCGGACATACTCGATCACCTCGCCACGTCTGTTCTGACAGAAGTCGACGTCGATATCGGGGGGGCTGATGCGGTCGGGATTCAGGAAGCGCTCGAAGAGCAGTCCGTAGCGCAACGGATCAAGGTCAGTGATTCCGAGGACGTAGGCGATCAGTGAACCGGCTGCCGAGCCGCGGCCGGGTCCGACGGGGATTCCCTGGCTCTTCGCGTAGTTGATAAAATCCCAGACGATAAGGAAGTAGCTGGTGAAGCCTGTCTTGTAGAGGACCGAGAGCTCAAATTCGAAGCGCTCGCTGATGACCGGATCCTGCATGGCACGCTCGCCATAGCGCTTACGGAGTCCCTCTTCGCAGAGTTCCCGTAGATAGCCTTCGCGCGTCTTTCCCTCCGGGGGGAGGTAGTCGGGGTACTTGGACTTACCGAACTCGAGCTTGGCATTGCAGCGTTCCGCGATAGCCAGCGTATTGGTGATGGATGTAGGCTGGTCGGCGAAGAGGGCGGCCATTTCCTCGCCGCTCTTGAAGTAGAGTTCGGGGACATAACGCATCCGCTTCTCGTCATGGATCATCGCTCCGGTCCCGATGCAGATCATGACATCGTGAGCCTCATGGTGGGAGCGCTCCAGGAAATGGACGTCATTGGTCGCGACCAAGCCGAGACCGAGTTCGCGGGAGATGTCGATCAAGCTGCCGCGGTTGCGTCGCTGCTGCTCGATGCCATGGTCGGCCAGCTCGATAAAGAAATTCTCCTTTCCGAAGAGATCCCGGTATGCGGCAGCAGTTTCCAGTGCCTTGGCGGTCTGTCCCTCACTAAGGGCCATATTGACTTCTCCCTTCAGGCAGCCGCTGAGGGCAATGAGCCCCTGACAGTGCTTGGCCAGGAGTTCGCGATCGACGCGAGGCTTATAGTAGAACCCCTCGAGGTGAGCTGCCGTGCTGAGCTTCACCAAGTTACGGTAGCCGGCGTCGTCGGAGGCGAGGAGCGTCATGTGAAAGGCTGCATCCTTGCCTCCGTTGCTTGTCTTCTTTTCGTGCATCGATCCGGGGGCGACATAGATCTCGCAGCCGATGATGGGCTTTACCTTGGCCTTCTCGGCCGCCTGATAGAACTCGACTGTCCCGAAGAGATTACCGTGGTCCGTCAGGGCGATAGCCGGCATCTCCAGCTGGGCAGCTTTTTTGACGAGTTCCTCCATCCGGATCGCTCCATCCAGCAGCGAGTACTCGCTGTGAACGTGGAGATGGACGAACGGGGTCTGGGCCATCCGAAAAGGTTAAGGGTGCCAGTCAAGGCGGGCAAGTGCCCTCCTGAAAAAAGCACCAATCAAATGTTTTTTTCCGCAATCACGAGCAGTCCACGAAGTGTCAGAAGGGGATCAACCAGATCAATGGGATTAATCACATTGCTCCCTCCATTCTGTCCTGAGAGTCGGGCCACCAACTCTGCATCCCCTCCCGTGGCAATAACAAACGGCTTCTTCCCCTTGAAGATCTCTCGACTAATCCGAGCCACTGCCTCCCGGACGAGTCCGACCGCTCCCAGTAGGAGACCGATCTGGATTGCCTCAGCCGTGCTTTTACCAACGCTCGAAGTGATTTTCCGGATTCTGGTATGTGGCAGGAGGGCAGTCCCTTCATGGAGGGCCTTGGCGGCGATTGGGAGTCCTGGGGCGATAATCCCTCCAAGGTAGCTTCCCTTAGCATCGATGACATCGAAGGTTACGGCCGTTCCGAAATCGACAACAATGGCAGGAAGCTTCCCGAGTTGTGCGGCGGCCGCGGCATTGGCCAGACGGTCTGCACCGATCGTGCGAGGATTCGGATAGGAGACGTGGACACCTCCCGGCACACGGTGGTCCACCCAGATTGGCTGACAAGTTAATGATTCGGCAAGGATCCGGCTTGCCCCGGGCACAACGGAGGAGATGACAGCCAGGTCTAGTTTGGGCTTAGTGACCCTGAAAAGTTCCTGTTTGAGTTCGGAAGTCGCGATCTTTGTGACGCGTCCGATCTTTCCATCACTCGCCATAGCGATCTTGGTGAAGGAGTTGCTGACATCGATCAGCAGGATTTTCCTTTTCATGAAGGATCGGCTATCCGACTACATGCCGGAGGCATTGGCCAGATCCGCTTCTTCGGGGGGGAGGGCGCCCTGGAATCGCTTCTTATCGATCGCCTTCATGTAGGCCTCATGGGGACTGATCGTGCCATCCAACATCTTGTCCCAGATGGCGTCATCCATGAACTGCATCCCCTCGGATTTTCCGGCTACGATGACATCCTGAAGCTTCTGGGTCGCTCCCTCGCGGATGATGGCGGAGACGGCGTTGTTCACTTTGAGGATCTCGTTGATTGCGACGCGCCCCTTGCCATCGGCTTTCTTGAAAAGAAGCTGAGCCACGACCCCTCGCAGTGAGGAAGCCAGCATGGTGCGGACTTGCGCCTGCTGGTCGGCAGGGAAGGCGTCGATCATGCGGTCGACTGTCTTGCGGGCGTTGTTGGTGTGAAGGGTTCCGAAGACGAGGAGTCCGGTTTCCGCAGCCGTCAATGCTAAGGAGATGGTCTCCAGATCACGCATCTCACCGACCAGGACGATGTCAGCATCCTCACGGAGCGCAGCCTTCAGTCCGGCTGCAAAGGAGGGGGCATGCTCAGGAACCTCACGCTGGGTAATGATGCTCTGCTTGTTGCGGTGGACGAACTCGATCGGCTCCTCGATGGTGACGATGTGGCGGCCGTAGTTCGTGTTGATATAGTCGATCAGGGCCGCGAGCGTGGTGCTCTTGCCCGATCCGGTCGGTCCGGTCACTAGGACGATGCCGCCGCGCATGTCTCCGAATTCCTTGATCACCTCGGGGACGTTGAGCTGCTCAAGCGTGAGGATCTTGGTCGGGATGATACGGAAGACTGCTCCATAGCCGTGGGCCTGCTTGAGATAGTTGCAGCGGAAACGGCTGTTTTCATCCATCTGGTAGGCGAAATCGAGATCGCCGCACTCCTCATACTTCTGCCACTTCTCGGGCGTGCAGATCTCACTGAGCATGTAGGCCATCTGTTCGCGGGTGAGGGGGGCTGACTCGGCCCAGATTGGCACGATTTCTCCGTGTTTGCGGATTTTCGGGGGTTGTCCCTCGGAGAGATGTAGATCGGAGGCACCGTTTTCGATGAGTGCCTGGAAGAGTTCGTCGATGTATGCCATGGCTGTTAAATAGGTTCAGGCTCCGATGACGAGACGCATCTCGGTCTTGTTCTCAGCTCGGTAGAGAGCCTCCTCTGCGGTGATGATCCCCTGGCGGTAAAGCTCGGCAACCGACTCGTCCATCAGGATCATGCCGGCCTTCTTTCCTGTCTGAATAATGCCGGGAAGCATGAAGGTCTTTGCTTCGCGGATAACGTTTCCGATGGCTGGGGAGTTGAGCATGATCTCCATAGCAACAGCGCGTCCCATGCCGTCGGCCCTAGGAACTAGTTGCTGGCTGACAATACCGCGGAGCGATTCACTCACCATCATACGAATCTGGTCGCGCTGGTCGGCTGGAAAAACGTCGAGCAGGCGGTCCAGGGTCCTGGGGGCATTGCTCGTGTGAAGAGTGCCGAGAACCAAGTGACCGGTCTCTGATGCCGAGATAGCCAACTGGATGGTCTCAAGATCGCGCATTTCGCCAACCATGATGACATCCGGATCCTCACGGAGTGCGCCGCGGAGTGCGGCGGCGAAGGATTTGGTATGGGTGTGGACTTCGCGCTGGGTCACCTGGCAGCGGGCTGAGGGAATGATGTATTCGATCGGCTCCTCGAGGGTGATGATATGATCGCCCCGGTGGAGGTTGATCTCTTGGACGAGCGCAGCGAGCGTTGTCGTCTTCCCACTGCCCATGGGTCCGGTGACTAGGACGAGTCCGTTGTGGAATTGGGTGAGCAGCTTGAGCTGATTCGGCATGCCGAGCTCATCGAGCGTCCTGAGCTTGCTCGTAATAATGCGGAAGGCCAGATCGTAGCCGAGTCGCTGACGCACCACGCTGGTGCGGAAGCGGCCGCTCGCATTGTTGTAGGCGAAGTCGACGTCGCCCTGATCGAGCAGGCGTTGCCACTGCTGCTCGTCGAGGAACCCCTTCACCAGTGCCTCTGTGTCATTGGCGGTGAATTTGGGGGCGTTCTCCCACATGGGGAGCAGAGAACCGTAGCGTCGGCAGGTCGGGGGACTGGAAACGCTAAGGTGAATGTCGGAGGCATCAGCCTCTTTGCCAAGATTCAGGTAGTCATCGACATGACCCAATAATGTGGGATCGGAGAGCAAACTCATGAGGGAGAAAAAAACTATTCGGACTTTCTAACTAGGGTCGTCCCCGTCTAGCAAGTCCCGCCTTGGCCGCATTCGTGGCAAGTTCCACAACAAGAGGCTTGAGGATGGGATACAAAATCTTCCCTACCTCCAACGCTCCGGAGATCCATCCTACCTTGGTCAGGGTGGTAATGGCACTGACCGCTTGCAAGGAGGCTGTGGCGACTGGTTCGGAGGTTTTTTTTGCCTGTTTAGGGGTTGTTTCTTGACGGACTCCACGGCCTCCGAAAAACGTGGCGATCAATCCTGCCGTCGCGGCTCCGCCCACCCAACGCAGGGGATGATGCCGGACGGATTCGGTAAAGCGCTTCTGGATGTCCAGATCCGAGATGAGTCCGGCGTACTGGCGGGAAATGGTAATCCGGCTTTCCCTGACGCTCTGCTGGAGTTTGGTAAGTTCAGCCTCTGAAGAGTTCATCGTGTAATGGGCGTGGTAGGAGTGGAGGATGAGTCGTAGCCAGCTGCTCCCAAGGCTTCGATATCGCGACGCAATTCCGCAGTGGTCGCCTCAAAAGGACGGGGATTGATCACCCGGGCCCGCAATAGCTGATAGAGAACTCCCAAGATTCCAAGGTGGAGCAGTCCGGCCGCAGCGAGTGAGACGGGCCATCCCCACCTGAGGCAGGTAGCCAGCAGGGCAATCAAGGCTCCGATCAGGGCGACGTAGGCTATCATGGCCACCACGACAATCGCTATCAGCAGGATGAGTCCCGCGATACTCTGGCGGACAAAGAGACGACCTTCCAGGACAGCAAGTGAGCCCAGTGAGAGAAGGTGTCGGAGCAACCCGGCGGTCAGCCCAGTGATTCTGGAGGGAATACCGCCCGGCAGATCCTGGGAATTCATCATCATTGGTGAATCTGATCGTGCTGGAAAAGAAAAGTGCCCCTTTAGCGTCGACGTAGGAGAAGTCCTAAAACCACCCCGGCAGCAAAGGTAATGCCGACGGCGCGGAAAGGATTGTCCCTGACATAATCCTCGGAGCGATTGGCGAGTTCCTCGAGCTGGTCGCGGTACTCCGAAGCTGCTTCTCCGGCACGGTGAGCGACATTGCCATAACGGTCGATCGCTTCCTTAGAGAGATCCCCGTACTTGGCCTTGGCTGTCTGGGAAAGATCGGCGTAGGTGGAGCGTGCAGCTTCCTTGAGATCCTGAGCGGCGGCTCCCAGTTCCACGCGTCCGGTTGCGTAGGCCGAACGGGCACTGGACTTGGCAGCTTCAGCCACTTCGCGGGCGGCCGCAGCAGTGGTCTCAAGTGCTTTTTTGGCATGGGCTTGGCTGCTTTCGAGCTTATCGGAAGCGCTGGGGTGATTTGTGGAGTCAGTCATAGTGGTGCGGTGTTGAATGGGAGTAGGGGTGATGAGATCTTGATTTAAGAATCGCAGAAGTGGGCATGTTGGCAAGGCGTGATCAGGGGGTCGCTCTCCATCGATAGGAGAGTCCGCAAGGAAGTGTCTGCAGATCGATCGTTCCCGACAATGAGAGTTGCACGGTTTCCACAGATCCGCCGAGTCGGGAAAGCCGTTTGGCGATCATTGATTGAGCAATGTCGTCAAGAGTGTCGCTGTAGGTGTTCAGTAGAAGGAAGAGTGGTGTATCGGAAAGCGCCTCTTGGGCTGTATCGATCAGGAAGGGAAGATGCTCGGAGAGTTTCCAGAGTTCACCTTTCTTGCCACGCCCGAAAGAAGGGGGATCCATGACAATACCATCGTAGCGGTTGCTCCGGCGGATCTCCCGTTGAAGGAAGGTGAGAGCATCCTCGGCGATGTAACGGATGGGTGCTTCAGCAAGACCGGAAATGCGTGCATTTTCCGAACACCAGCCAACCATTGCCTTGGCGGCATCGACATGGGTAACAGAGGCTCCGGCCTTAGCGGCCGCCAGACTTGCCCCGCCGGTGTAACCGAACAGATTGAGTATCCGGATCTCCGGTTTTTTGCCTGAGTCTTGCTCTG
>Ga0114962_10004275_pt1 | contig 11367 bp, 10 predicted proteins | sample C_130820_MF_Meta_FD_87017 | JGI IMG/M metagenome (GOLD analysis project Ga0114962, IMG submission 87017) | Freshwater microbial communities from Lake Croche, Canada to study carbon cycling - C_130820_MF_MetaG | ecosystem: Environmental > Aquatic > Freshwater > Lake | place: Lake Croche, Canada... | reverse complement strand
CTGGTTGCGACGTGAGTTGTGCGACGACCAATTTCAAGCCTAACACGGGTTACAACAATCCTTGAGCTATTATGAGCAAGTCACCTTTGGTTCAAAGTGCAACGACGGTCGAGAGGCTTGCGCAACAGAACGAGGGGAGTTTTAAGCGATGGAAGAACAGCCCATCGGGTCTGTCGGCAATGGGATTCAATCGGGTGAGTCGTCCAGCGCAGGAGGACCACCCGAACCCGCACCTTCAAGCCCTCATCGCGGAAAAACGTATGCGGGAGCAGTAGCTCCTGAGACGGCTGGGCCGACTGAAAGGCAGAAGTCTCGTTTGCGGAGACTGGATAAGGAAGCGAAAAAGAATTCCGTTATTTCGAAACGGGTTGATGACGGTCACGTTGAAATATACGGATTACGGATACCCCACGAAACCCCGCTGATTGCGGTGGAGCTTTTGTGTTACCGGACGAATCGGACCAAGGAGGAGGGAGGATTAGGAGCAGAAGGTCATTTCCGGAAAGCGTTCAAGTTGATGTGGCCTAAATACGAGTGGAGTGAATGGGTGGATCACTTGGTTTGGGCATGGTGCAATCATCGTTGGATTATTGTGATTGGGCACCAGCGCGCATCGAAGACATATACTTTGGCGCATTGTGCGCTGCTTGATTATTGTGCTGAACCATTTGAGACGCTGACCTCGATGGCGACGGTGACATTTGAGGGGTTGAAGCTTCGAATGTGGAGCGACTTGTTGAAAGCAGTGGAGACAGCTGAAGGTTTTCCGGTGTCAACGCAGATGCAGATTAGATCGAGCACGAATGAGATGCGGATTTATCCGCTGCAATCGTCGCGGGATGCGGCTGAAAAATTCCAAATTCACGGAATGGCAGTGAATCAATCGAAGGATGCGGAAGGGCGGATTCGCGGTGGTCACGCGCCGAGGCGACGAATCATGCTGGATGAAGCTCAGAATATTGCTGACCCAATTTTTCAAGCGGTGGTCAACCCGATGTCTGCGCCTGATTCCAAGTGCGTGATGTTGACGAATCCGGTCGAAAAGATTTCGAAGTTTGGCGAGTGGTGTGAGCCGGAAAATGGTTGGGGGTCTGTGACTGATACGGACCTGATGTGGAAGCTGAAGAAGTTCAAAGATGGCATCTGCCTTCATTTAGACGGATTGCAGTCTCCGAACATCAAAGCCAACCGGAATGCTTTTACTGGCTTGTTGACGAATCAGAACGTCGAGGAAATCCGTCAGGCGCATGGCGAAGATTCGGTGCAATGGTGGTCATTGGTGCGCGGGTGGTTTCCACCTGACGGCATGGTGGCGCGGGTATTCCCATCATCAGTAATTGCGAAGGGGGAGCCTTCGTTGATTTTTGATTTTAAGCCGGAAATGTGCGCCTCACTTGATCCTGCATTTGAACATGACAACTGCGTGATTCACTTTGGTCAGTTGGGTAAACCTGTATTTGGCGTGAACAGATATGCAATCAACTGTCTTTCGTCACAGACCTTGAAGCTTGTCGTGTCGCAGGGAAGCGAGCCGAAGGATTACCAGATTGCTCATTTGGTGCAGAATGAATGTCGCGCGCGCGGAATTAAACCTGAACATTTCATCATGGATGGAACTGGTGGGGGACGCGGCGTAGTGGCGATTTTACAGAAGGAATGGTCTTTGGATATTCAGGTAGTGATGTATGGAGGTGCCGCGACTGATCGGCAATTGCGCGGCGACAATCCGATGAAATGTTCTGACATGTATCGGTGGTTTGTGTCGGAGTTGTGGTTCCGCGCGAGTGAGTACGTCAAAGATGGTTTGATTGGTGGAATCAACAATCTCGATAGTCGAACGAAGGAGGATTTGTACTCGCGTCGTTATCAAGTTGCGCAGGGGCCGAAGGGTTCATTGCAAGTGGTCGAGGTAAAGAGCGAAATCAAGAAACGGCTAGGCCGAAGCCCTGACCATGGTGATGCCTTTGTGCAATTTGGAGAATTGTTGGTACGCCTTGGGACATTTGTGGGCAATCCAATGGGAGGAGCTTTGACGGCAAGCAGTCGTTGGCAAAAATCGCGGGAACGGGTCGTTAATCTAGCGAAGCGACATACTGAGTCGAAGGAGTATTCCTATTGATTAACCAAAATGGCGCGACTTTGCAGACCTCATGAGGCTCCTCCGGATGATTTTATTTACACCCAGCCAGATACTGGTGGGAGATGGACGGGTGAAAATCTATCGCAACTGGTTGGATTTGTTTTGGAGCATCGTAAATGGCGTGGATTAAAGCCGGATGATTACGACGGGGTGCGCTTGGATATTGAGAGGCAGATTTGCAGTGGAATGCCGCAGGGAGTTTGTCAGGCTGAAGAAGGTGAAAACTATCAGCCATTTGACGACAAGGCCCGAGGATTGACGGTTGAGAGTTTGATGGATGCGAGCGGTGCCGCATTACGATTTATTAAGAGTGGAGGCGCATTGGTCGATAAGGCGGAATCGGAACGAAGGGCAAATATTTGCCGAGGTTGTCGTTTTAATCGCCCGAGCCCGTGCGCGATTTGCACTCCAGCATTCAAGTTGATGACAGCGCTAGTGCCAAGTGGACGAATCGAACTTGGATTATCCGCATGCGGTTTGTGCGGATGCTCTTTACAAGTAAAAGTGTTGTTGCCAATAGAAACTATTCTATCGCAAGATGCATCGCAGCCCTATCGCTTTCCTCAACATTGTTGGCTGAACGAAAATCATGGCACGTAAAAAGAAATCGCCCAAGGACAAATTTTTGCCTGAGTCGGCGAACTCTGGGAATGAACCGACGCAGACCGTAGGAGATGGTGAGGATACGGCATTCGGTGTCCCGGCATACGCCAATGATCGGCGAATTCAAAATTGCAGTCAGGCGCGCGAACTTTATGTGCGACTCTATCTTGAAAATCAACTGCGAGCATCGTCGTTTAGCCAGATTCGTAATCAGATTGAAGGTGGTCGCCCGTTCAATCCGGCAGAGTTGGAGCGCAATGGAGAAACATGGCGCACAAATGTTAACTTCAACGACGCGCGTGCATCATTCAAGCGAGTCTCGTTGCCATACTGGAGGATGGTTCATGAGGTTCCTCGCAAAATTTCGGTAGCGTTGCAGACGGAAGCTCCGCAATCAGACAAGTGGGGTATCTCAATGGCAGAGGCATTTGATCAGTTTTTGGATGATTGGGGTCCAGATTACTTTTTGCAGTTTAGCGGTTTTGCAGATGATTTCGTGATGTATGGTCCGGGGTATGTAATGTGGCCGGATGGAAGCACGCCTCGCTACAAATGGGCTCCAACTGTTCAGATGCTTTTCCCGAAGCGCACTAAGGGCAGCGTGGATCAATGGGAGTTGGTTGCATTCAAGCGAGAGATGACAGCGACAGAATTGGTTAATTTAGTAAGGAATTCTGAAGAATCGAATCGCAGCAAGGAAGCGGGTTGGAATCCCGCTGCTGTGATGAAGGCAATTCGCCTTGCTTCACCGGGACCGGGAAATACGCGATACTTTGACCCGAATTTTTGGCAGGACATGATTGTTTCGAACGATTTGGTGATTGGTGGGGTTTGGCCTCCGGTCACGGTCGTTGATGTTTGGGCCAAAAACAGAGAAGGCACAAAAGTTCGTCATTACATTTTGACGGAAAAAGCCGACGTGCAGGATTATCTTTATGAAGCCGACGAAGAGGCCGATGACTTCAGGCAGATTTTCGGCGCTTGTTTTTACGGGGTAGGAGCCAACGGGTTGCTCCATGCGGTAAAGGGGTTTGGCGTGATGAATTATTATTATTCCACTGCCATTAACCGGACTAAATGCCGTGCGCTTGACTCAGGCACGTTCGCGATGGGCATGAATTTTGTTAAGGCGGATAATACGCCGGATGGTTCTCCTCCTGTAGAAAACGTTTCAATGTTGAACGTATTCCCTACTGGATTGCAGCAATTGCAATGGTATCCAAATCTCCAAGTAGGGTTGGAATTGATTCAGTCATTGCAGCAGAATCAAAACGAAAATAATTTCGTTTACAGCGAAGTCCAGAAGTCGATTGGAGATACCGATACGGCGACTCAGGCTAAGTTGATTGCTGGGATTCAGTCAGAAATGGGTAGCTCAACTGCGGCGATATTTCTTTCGCAGATTGGTACCAATATTTTTGCGGAGATGTTGCGTCGGTTGTGCAAGAAAGGTTCGAGTGATAAGGACGCAAAGAAGTTTCAAGCCCGTTGCAGGAATAAAGGAGTTCCGAACGAAGCAATGTTCAACATCGAAAAAACTGTAAAAACTGGCGCATCTCCAATGATGGCAGACCCCGGACAACGGAATGAGATCATGAACGAAATGTTGACCGTTGTTTACCCGATGCCGGGAGCAAATCGGCGAGGCATTCTTGAGCATTATGTGTCGAATAAGGTAGGTTCCAACGGGCTTAAATGGGCTTTGATGCCAGATGGAGCAGAGTCGGACCCAGCAGCACGTCGCGCAGCAATGATCGAGAACGGCAATTTGGCTCAAGGCATGCCGCTTCCAGTCGCACCAGAAGATGCGCATGTGGAGCACTTGGATGAACATTTGAAACCGCTAGAAGCTATGGTTCAAGCGGCTCAACAGGGTCAGCAAATTACCCCTGATCACATGGTAGCAGCCAAGCTTACGGTTCCGCATTCTGCACAACACTTGCAGTATCTTTCGCAGGATCAGACGAAAAAAGATGCTTTTAACCAGATGAAAGCTCGCTTTACCAATGTTTCGAACGTTATGAACGGTATTGAACAAAGAATGGCAAAAGCACATCAAATGGGTGCTGATCCTCAAGCCATGCAAACAGCGATGCAAGGTCCGCAGCAATGATACCTAAACCAGAAATTTACTCTGATAGATTTGCGAAATTATCTCCCGAAGAACGGGCTCAAATTAGGTCGATTTTAAATAATCCCCTTTATCGCAAATTACTTAGTATTGTTGCAGTTTTTAAGCCATCGGCAAATGCAGACAAAACAGGTTCGCGGGATCGAGATGCTTTTTCTGATGCTCGGGCAAATGCCCGTTTAGGAGAAATCCGTGGTTGGGAGTTTTACGAAGCAGCGATATTTCTTGCTCTAAATGAACCCGCGCAAGTAAAGCAAGCTGCTGAAGAGAATTTCCCTGATGAGGGCAGAGTTGATGCAAATTGGGGAAGAATTTTGATAGACGAAAAGAAAATTCAAAAAAAGCGACAAAAGGATAACTTAAATGTCTGAAGAAAACGCAGTTGTTGAAACTATCGCGCCCAATCCCGGCGTAACTGACAGTCGTTTGCCTGAAGGAGTCGCGTTGAAAAACGACTACATGACGGATATCGACAAGTTTTTTGATGCTCCGGAATCAGGTGTAGCTTCAAAAGTTGAAGCAGAAGCTATTCCTGCAAATATCAAGGAAGTCGCAAAAGTTGAGGAAACGAAAAACAATCCTTCGCTTTCTGGATTGGCTGCAAAACTTTCTTCTGGGAAGAAGCCGCAAGAAGAAGTCCGAACAACGGCTCCCGTTGAAGCGCAGCCACAGATTGATGCAGTAGCGGCGCTAGAGGCGGAAATGAAGGCGCATAATCCCAAGTGGAAGCCAGCTAAGGGTTGGGATACGATTCGCTCCACGATGAAGCAGGAGGCCGATAAACGGGTCTTGCTTGAGCGTGAGCTACAAGAAACTAAAGCTAAGATTACTTCTCCGCTTATTGGGGGGATGACACTTGATGAGGTAGAAGCGCTTAAAGCTCGCGAAAAGGCATCAAGCGATAGGCTGATGATTATGGATGTCGAAAGTCATCCATCATTTCGTCAAGAATTCACTAATCCCAAAGCAGTCGAAATTGCCAAAGCCAATGAACTTTTGGCGGCAAGTGGAATTAAGGGAGATATTGCTTCTTTATTGCTGAAACCACGTAGCGAATTGGGAAAGGCTGTGGCTGATTTAGTTAAGGATATGCCTGAATTTGATCGAGTAGAGGTTGCTGAATCTATTCGAAAGGCATACACCATTGACCAGCAATCCAAGGCGGCGATTGCCAATTCCAAAGAATTATCCAAGGGGTTGCAGCAAAAGTCAGTTGATCGTCAACGTCAGGCATTCGCTAATCGTTGGGCTCCTGTTTCTGCTGCAATTGGAGAGCATATCGTAGCTATTGACGTTCCGGCAAATGCAACTGCGGAAGAAAAAGCTAGCGCCGAAGCTTACAATACCGAATTGGGTAAACTTCGTTCTAAAGCAGAAGAAATCGCATTTAGCCCATCGACAGACGAAAATATTGCGGAAAATGCAATTAAAGCTGCGGCTTATGAATTTCATTCTAAAAACATGATGCCTCGCATCATTTCCGAATATGAGCAAGTAGTGGACTTGAACCGAAAGCTTGTTTCTGAAATAGAAGCTATGCGTTCACGTAATCCTAATCGCAATTTGCGGGGAGTTCCGCAAAGCGAGGAACATGCTACGCATGACCCGAACAAGATGGACCATACGCAAGCAGCAGATTATTATTTTAGAAAATGAACGGAGGCCAATTTAACAAAAACGAGTGGACCAATTCTCCACTAGGAGGGGTTGTTGCAACTCAGGCAGCTCCGATTAATTTCCAAACTGATATATCTGGATTTAAACCAGATATACATAGTTGGAGCAATCTTGCTGCTATTGCTTCGATTTTGGTCGCGACAAATTCAATCGTGCAATGGTACGACATTTCCGCCAGTCTGATGCGGACAACGGTATTCCTTGTGAGCAGTGATGCCACAAATACTGACATTGGTGTTCAGCGTCCTAACGATTGGGCAACAAGCGGCAGAGTGTGGTTTCAAATCGGCGGCGCAGGCTAATAAAACATCATGGTTAGACGCACGTTTGGCTCCATCAAATCAGAACTTGCCCGTGTTGCGGGTGCGGCTGGTCAATCCATGGCGGATGATCAGATCATGGCATACGTCAATGTGGCGACGGAGGAATTGATGCAGGAGCATGATTGGCCCAGCGTCATAGATCGCTTGAGGTTTAATGTCACGACGGGCCGTATAACGCTGCCTACGGAATACGAACGGATCATGATGATGACCATCGACCGTGTTCCAATGCAGATGCAGTCTCCGTGGTTTGAATTTGTTGGATACGGTCTTGATTTGGCTCAACCAGCACCTACTCCCGATACTCAAATTGATTTTCTTCGAGACGTGCAGGGGGTTTTGGATAGAGAGGAATGCGCAACATTTGCTGATGTTCCTACTGATACCACTTACGCATTGCGGGTGTATGGAGAGCGAGATGAACGAGTTTGTGGGCAAAGGCCAAATATCAGCATCCTTGGTTACGATGCTGAAGATATTTGGATTCGTGCCGCCACCGGGAATAGCTACGTTTGTGCTACTGGAAACGGCGCTTCTACTGGAAATGGCGCTCAACCGAATAATTACGATGACGGGATAAATATCCCAATCAATGGAGATACTGATCCGTATTTCATCCAGACTACGCAAACCGCAAAGTCTATCACGGCTATTTCCAAGCCAGTGACGCGAGGAAATGTTTATCTTTATGCTGTTCCAGTGGCTGGTGGCACTCCTTTTCATTTGGGCACTTATGCCCCAAGAGACACGACGCCTTCTTACCGTCGTTACCAAATACCCGGATTGAGAGATGGCGTCACATATCACATTGTTGCTCGCTGCCGTCGGAGGTTTACTCCGATTGTTCAAGACACGGATTTTCTGTTGATCAGCAATCTTCCTGCTTTGAAATCAATGATAATGGCAGTTTATTATCTTGAAGCAGCAGATGCTGAAAAATATGCGGCTTATAAGTCCATAGCCGTAGATATTTTAAAAAAGGAAACCAAAGCATACATTGGGCTTCAGCGAACAAAACCTATAATTACAGTTTCTGAGAACACTGGTGTTCGTGCTGATGGCATGTATATCCTATGAACGATGTCTCAAAGAACAGCAGACTTCGCAGCCGTAGCTCCTTGGTCGAGCATATCTGGTCGGCCTGAAACATTTCCGCCTTCACCGCATAAACATGCGTTGAAGACTGTGACATCTGGTGGGGCAACTGAAGGGCAAGTTTTGCTGTGGAATATCATTTTGAAGCAATTCATGCCGATGAATGCTCCGATGGGATTGCGAGGAAGAACAGGTCCACAAGGGGTTCAAGGCAATCAAGGCTCGCAGGGCTATCAAGGTGCTCAAGGATATCAAGGCTATCAAGGTGCAGCAGGAAACCAAGGCGCACAAGGAGGCACCGGAAATGTAGGAGCACAGGGAAATGCTGGACCAAAGGGTTTCCAAGGCACTAATGGAGCGATTGGTAATACCGGGAATCAGGGGTCTATCGGTTCAACTGGCAACCAAGGCAATCCCGGCAATCAAGGTCCGCGCGGTTCTCAAGGTGGAGGTGGATCAACCGGAGCCACAGGAGCTACAGGAGCCTTTGGATTTCCCGGAGTTCGTGGCGCTCAAGGCTATGATGGAAATCAAGGATATCAGGGCTATCAAGGTGCTCAAGGATCACAGGGTAATAATGGAAATACAGGCACTCAAGGAATTCGTGGAGTCAATGGTCCCGCTGGATTCAATGGGGTAAAAGGAGACACAGGTGATCCGGGGTCTTGTGGAACCGAAACAGACGGATACAATGATGGGAAGCGTTGTGGCAAAATTGACGGATTTTACGATGGATGGAAAGTTGGGTGTACCTTGGCAGCTTTAGCTTGTTGCTAATGATATCTGATTTTTCAAGTATTGCTCCATGGAAGGGAATTAGCGGCAAACCGATTGTTTTCGAACCATCAAATCATTATCAATCACTAGCTGATTTACTTAGGGATGGAGCTAGTAATTTGCAGACGCTAAGATGGGATAGCCGATTCAAAATTTGGATTCCTCGCCGACTTCCAGCAGGATTAAGAGGGCAAATCGGAAACGATGGATATCAAGGGAATCAAGGCTTTCAAGGAGCACAAGGCTTCCAAGGTTTTCTTGGTTTTCCCGGAGCTAATGGCGCACAAGGAAGTCAAGGAAACCAAGGAGCAAATGGCGCTAATGGCGCACAAGGATCACAGGGTAATAATGGTAATACTGGTGCTCAAGGAGCATCTGGAAATACTGGTTCACAGGGTTCTACTGGTTCTCAAGGTAGCCAAGGCACAACTGGTCCACAAGGATTTCAAGGCACAACTGGTTCGCAGGGAAGCCAAGGTTCTACTGGTGCTCAAGGTTCACGAGGCTCTCAGGGATTTTCTGGAAACGAAGGTTCGTCAGGGACTACTGGATTACCCGGATCAACAGGAAACCAAGGAGCACAAGGGACACAAGGATCACAGGGCAATACTGGTTTTCAGGGTAATACAGGTAATCAGGGTTCCACAGGCAATCAGGGTGCAAACTGTGATCCAGCTATTTACTGCACTGGATGGGATTCCGGGTATTGCGATGGATTCAGCGATGGATATAGTTTAGGTTATCCAGAGGGTGCAGCGGCTAAATGTCCTGCATACGGAGGTGATTGTGATGTGGATTGTGATGCCCCTCCATATCCACAATGCAATACTTCACCATGCGGTGCTTTACCTGATTGCCCACCACCATGAGCACTCAAACAGTTAGAACGGTGGATTTCGCTACGGTTGTTCCGTGGAAATCAATATCTGGAAAACCAAATCAATTTCCTCCTGCTGAACATGAGTTGAATCCTTCAGCGATTTTACCGGATTATCCAGTTAATCAATATTCTCTTATTGTTTGGTCTGACCGTTACAAGAAGTGGACTAATGCTAAAATTATAGGACCACAAGGTGTGCTTGGAACTCAGGGAACCGAAGGTTCACAAGGAGTCCAAGGTGCTCAAGGCGTCCAAGGCTATCAAGGGGCACAGGGAAGTTCTGGATCACAGGGAAGCTCTGGACCACAAGGCGCACAGGGCGCGCAAGGGAATCAGGGCTCGCAAGGAACGCAAGGGTCACAAGGCGCGCAAGGGTCAAAAGGAGCGCAGGGTGCTCAAGGCAGTTTTGGAGCACAAGGTTCTCAAGGTTTTCAAGGTTCTCAGGGTAATGGAGGAGCATCTGGCGCACAGGGGTCGCAAGGGGCTCAGGGAGCGCAAGGTTCTCAAGGAAATACAGGCTTTCAAGGACCACAAGGAGCGCAGGGCGCACAAGGAAGTCAGGGCAGTCAGGGATCGCAGGGCGCGCAAGGTCCACAAGGTTTTCAGGGGCCACAAGGTCCGCAAGGTTCACTAGGACCACAGGGTTCACAAGGTCCGCAAGGTCCACAGGGCAGTTCATTCCCATGACAAAAATAACAGTCATCACTCCTACAAATTCGTTGAAGTGGTATAATCGTGCAAAAGTCAGTTTGCTTTACCAAACAGAAGCAGATTGGGAATGGATAGTATTGTTCAATGGAGGAGTATTTGAGGAATCAACTGATCCTCGCATAAAGTGCATTCAATCCCAAATAGGGATATCTAATGTCGGAGCGTTAAAAAGAGAGGCATGCATGCATGCGACTACTCCTTACATCGTTGAATTTGATCATGACGATGAACTTCATCGTGATTGCTTGAATTCCGTGTTGCTTGAGTTTGAACGAACAAAAGCAGATTTTGTTTATTCAGATAATGCCCATGTGCATCAATCAGGTAAGCCTCAAATTTATGGCATAGACTATGGTTGGACAGCATATCCATCTCCGTATCACGGGAGAATTGAAGAGAAGCTTTTAACGCATAACCATCCGCTTTTGCTGCCTCAAAACGTTTCTAGGATATGGTATGCACCTGACCATGTTAGGGCATGGCGCACATCATCATATTGGAATATAGGAGGACACGATGCCTCCATGAAAGTGCTTGATGACCAAGATTTGATGTGTCGGATGTTCACGGCTGGAATGAAGTTTTCGCATATTCCTAGATGCTTGTATAAATATGTCGTTCACGACGAAAACACATGGCTGCTGAACAATGAGGAAATCCAAGATCAAACGATTAAAATCCATGACAAATACATTCATGGAATGGCATTGGCGTTTTGGAAATCCAGTCATCGCTGCATTGATTTGGGTGGTGGCATCGACTCGCCTGTTGGATGGGAGTCATGCGATACGCACAATGCTGATGTATCCTCTAATTTAGATGAAACATGGCCGTTTCAAGACGATACGGTTGGAGTATTCCGAGCCCATGACATAATCGAGCATCTTAAAAGCCCCGTGCATACGATGAATGAAGCATGGAGATGCTTAACTCATGGTGGACTTTTGCTCATAGAAGTGCCATCAACTGACGGCAGAGGTGCTTTTCAAGACCCAAGCCATGTTTCATTTTGGAATGCAAATAGCGTGTG
>Ga0114962_10004272_pt1 | contig 11375 bp, 11 predicted proteins | sample C_130820_MF_Meta_FD_87017 | JGI IMG/M metagenome (GOLD analysis project Ga0114962, IMG submission 87017) | Freshwater microbial communities from Lake Croche, Canada to study carbon cycling - C_130820_MF_MetaG | ecosystem: Environmental > Aquatic > Freshwater > Lake | place: Lake Croche, Canada... | reverse complement strand
CGATCTTTTGCGAAAATCAACCGCAAATAAAATCCAGCCATCACCAGAAGCACTGCCGTTAGGACATAAGCAGATGCCGCCGCGTAGCCCATGTCGTAATAGTTAAAGCCTTGCTCATAAACAAAATAGGCCAGTGTCTTGGTGGAATTGCCCGGACCGCCATTGGTGAGCGTGAAGATGGTGTCAAAAGCCTTCAATGCAAAAACAGTTTTAAGCACTACAACCACGCTGATGACAGGAAGAAGCTGCGGCCAGGTGATATCGAAAAAAACACGCCAACTGGAGGCACCGTCCACGCGCGCGGCTTCAATTGATTCGGAAGGAATTGAAGCCAAGCCGCCCAACATCAGCAGCGTCATGTAAGGGGCCCAGTGCCAAACATCGGAGGAGATGATTGCGACCATCGAAAGGGAAGCGTCCGCAAGCCAAACCGTGTCCTTCATGGCCGGCACCAACAAGCCAATCAAATGGGCTACAACCCCATACTCGGCGTTTAGGAAAAATCTAAATGAAATGCCAATGAGGGCAGGACTCATGACAAATGGCAATATCAGCAATGTGCGTGCAAGCGAGTTCAAACGACCTGCTCGATGCAGCAGCAGGGCAGCTGCCAGCGATATGGCCACAGTCACAATGACATCTGCGGTCACGAAGATACCGGTCACTCGAACCGCTTCCACAAAGTCTGGATCATCGGTCAACAAGTTGACGTAATTGGACAGGCCGACAAAATCACCTGCGACAGGACTGCGGGCTAATTTCCAATCTCTAAAACTGAGCACCAAAGAGTAGCCCAGAGGGAAAATGGCCATGGCCCCTACAAACAACAATGCGGGTGCTAAAAGCAACCAATGAACGGGCAGTCGCATCACCCGCGCATAACCCTGCGCACGCGCGCAGCCGCATCGTCCAGTGTCGCTTTGACTTGAGTTTTACCGGAGGCTAATTCACTGATACTGGCTTCCAGTACGTCGCTGACTTGAGGCCACTGCGGAAATAGAGGCGTACCTTTTGCACCTTTGAGCGCCTGTGCTCCAAAGACATGCATGCCGTTGTAACGCAGGTTCACATCAGCATCGATCAGGTTTTTGGTTTGCATCGCCACCACCTCATTCATGCTCTTGTCGAGTAACACGCTGCGTTCGATTTCAGGGTTAGACAGCCAGGTCAGAAACTCCATCGCTGCCGCTTTCTTTTTCGAGTTCTTGTTTATGCCGTAAAACCAGGTGTTGGTGTAGGTCGTATTCGGTTTGCCTGGCATGCTGGGCAGCGGCGCGAATGCAACCTGCTCAGGCTTGAGTGTGGAGACTTTGGGGTCTACTAGGCTGGCATAACGCCACCACCAAACTGGCACCATGGCGCTTTTGCCCTGAGCAACCGAGTTAACTGCATCCGTTTCGTTGAAAGATGCCGAGGCGGCAGGAGCAGCTTTGTGTTTGAGCAGCACATCGATATAGGCTTGTGTTGCAGCGATGCCGGCTGGACTGTTGAATGCTGGCTGCCCCTTCGCATCCAGCAGATCCCCACCTGCACCCCACAGGTAATTGAACCAAATCATCAGGTTTTGTCCGGCTGTCTTACCGTAGTACATAGCCACACCTGAAAGGTCCGTTTTGGCAGAGATCAATTTACCGTGTTCGACCATTTCGTCCCAAGTGTTCGGCGCCTTCAATCCCAGCTTGTCAAAAATATCTTTTCGATAAAACATGAGTTGAACGTGTCCTCGAATGGGAAATCCAAGGACGTTTTTTCCCTGACCATTTCCGTCGCGGGAGGCGCGAAGGTGAGCATAGGGGTAGCGGGACTCCATCTCAATTTTCTTTTCCTCCAACATACCATTCAATGGTTCAAACAAGTTGTAAAGCGAAGGACCCCAGACATCCATGGCGCTCAAGACGTCGTACTGGGAACTTTGACCGACAAGCTCCGCGGTGAGTTTCTCGCGGGTATTGGCGAACGGTACATACTGGTACTTAACTTTGATACCAGTAAGAGCTTCAAACTCGGCTAGTTTTGCTTCATGGGCCTTAAATTGAGGGGCAACCACTGTCAACAAATTTATCTCGGTCCCGGCATAGGGCTTGCCGGGCTTGACTGAGCCTATGCCCTGCGAGAAGGCCCAACTTGGTAAAGCGCTGCTAAAGCCGGCAGCGGTGGCTTGGAGAATTCTGCGACGTTTCATGTTTGTCTCCTATTAATTGAATTCGAATTCATTTATGTTGAGTATTTGCAAATTTGATTACACTTAAAAAACTGACTTATATCAATCAAATGTCGGGAATACCCTGTTATGAATTCGATTTCACAATGAGACGCAAACTTAATGCACCAACGTCTTATGACGTTGCCCGCCATGCCGGCGTTTCGCAAGCAGTAGTCTCGCGCGCCTACCAAGTCGACTCGCCCATATCGGCCCAATCACGGGCCAAAGTCCTCTTGTCGGCTCAAGCCTTGGGATATCAACCCAATGCGGTTGCTCGAAGCCTGATTACCAAGCGGTCTGGACTGGCCGCGGTCTTACTCACAGAGGCCACTCAACGTGATACGCCAGAGGTTCTAATAAATCTTTCGCAAACTTTGCTCGAACAGGGCTTTCAGCCACTGCTGTTTTCATGTGCGCATGAGAGCGAGTCCAGCAATGCTTTGGAAAAAGCGCTTGCGTTCGGTGTGGACGGGATCATTTCATGTGTCAGTTTGTCAGATGAAGATCTGGTTCGGGCACGTTTGCGTCAACGTCCGGTAGTGTTGTTCAACCGACACAGCACAGACCCCCTGGCGCTGAGCGTAGCCTGTGACCACGGCAGTGCCTCCAGGCTGCTAGCATCCCGTCTTTTTGCGGCAGGACATCGCCGTTTTGCGGTTGTAACGGGCCCCTCAGAGGCTCCTGTTTCAAACCTGCGGATTCAGAATTTTGTCCAACGTCTTAGAGAACTGGGGATTGAAAGTGTTCAAACTTTCGAAGGCGATTACCACTACGAATCCGGTCATGAAGCGGGTATCGTTTTGCTCGGATCTTCTCGCAATAAGCAACAGCAGAAACGGGCAGAAGTTATTTTTTGTGCTAACGATGCCATGGCCCTGGGCGTATTGGATGCTGCACGTTTTGCATTGATGATGCGTGTCCCCAGTGATGTGTCAGTGTTGGGATTCGATGACATTCCGGCCGGTCGCCGGCCGGCTTATCTGCTTTCTACAGTGCGGCAACCCACTCAAGAAATGGCAAGTGAGGCAGCTAGGTTGTTCCGAGCAAGTGTTAACGAGGAATCCATACCAGCAAGGCAGTTGCTTTTAGCAGGCACCCTGATTGAGCGTGGCTCTGCTCAATTGTTCCCTTTGGCATAGCCGCCCCTTATGGTTGGGAGTGAGTCACTATGTTGGCTACCCATTTTTTCAAGCCAAAAAGTATTAAGGCGGGCTTTAAAGCAAACAGTCTGGCGCAATCGTTTGCCCTGCCCTAGCCCGAACCTCATCTGATTTCGGAACTCCTAAGAAAGGACTAGTTCAAGCTCGGCTTAAAAGTCGAACTTTCTTCTTGGCTGTTTCGAGCCCCAAGCCTAGCGTCTAACTTTTCTCGTGCTCAGTGACAGCGCTGAGTGCAAAATCTACGAAAGTGCTGGAAAAATTGTAAATTGCAATTTTTTGTTCAATTACACGAAATATTACACACTCGCCATTTTTGTCTATAACCCGTTCATTTATATATATTTTTTACGAGCCTGGCTTTCTGTTAATCTGTAGGTCCAGGGTGTTCAATCACCTGCTTAACTATTAAGCAGGACGCGAAGATGATCACCATGGACATGTTAGCCAAGGTCAGACGCATGAAGATGCGCGAGAAGTTAACGATAAGCGAGATCGCCAAGCGCACCGGTTTGGCGCGCAACTTCGTCAAGCGATGGTTAAATGCGCCGGGGGACATTAGTCCGAAGTATTTGCGCCAAAGCAATATGACAAAGCTGAGCGATTATGAAGAGACGCTCTTCATGGCGCTCAAAGTTGATGCGCATCGCGACAAGGATGGCCGGCGCACGGCGCGTGCACTGTTTGTACAAATCAGGGCGCAAGGTTACCGAGGTGGCTGCAGTGCTGTGACGGACTTCATTCGGGCGTGGCGCAGTGATTCTGGAAAGGCTGTCAAGGCGTTTGTGCCGTTGGTGTTTGAGAACGGCGAGGCCTTCCAGTTTGACTGGAGTGAGGAAGGCATGATGGTGGGGGGGTGTTTCACAAGGTACAGCCTGCGCAATTGAAGCTTTGAACCATCCAGAGCTTACTGGCATAGAAATCAACTCAGCCTTCATGAGTTGTAAAAAATTTAAATCTGGACTTCTCACCACCGCGGGAAAACCCCTAATCACATAGCTTTGAAGCAAATGTATCGTTCTACTAAATCGATTTACAACGACAGGAGACTGATATGAACCGCTTCATTCGCACAGCTTTTGCGCTGACCTTTTTGGTGAGTGTTTTACTGCCTGCCTCTGCTCAGGCCCCCGCCAAGCGTCTGCTACGCATCCACACGGCTGGCCCCGCTGATCTAGGTGTCGACAACACGATGTTGGCCACCGAATTTGCAAACCTCGTCAACGCTGAATCGACAAGCCTAGAAGTGAAGGTTTTCCCAAACAGTCAGCTTGGCCAGTCACGCGAGGTCATTGAAGCCATGCGTCTCGGGTCGGGCGCGGCAGGAACCACTGGCGGCGCTGCAGAATACGCCTCATTCGTCAAGCGTGTCGGTGTGCTGGGTCTTCCTTTTGTCTGGAAGAGCTATGACCACGCTCTGAAGGTGCTCGATGGCCCCGTGGGCAAGGAACTCTCGGCTGATATGGAAAAAGGAGGCTTCAAGGTGCTCAGCTGGGGTGTAAGTTGGGGCTACCGCAACGTCGTTACAGCTAAGAAGGAGGTCAAGCAGGCTTCGGACCTCAAGGGCTTGAAGATTCGCACCATTCCAACCAAAGTGTTCGTGTCTGCGATCAATGCCATGGGCGCGAACGCCACGCCCATGAACTTCGGCGAGATCTACACATCTCTTCAAGGCGGTGTTCTTGACGGCTTCGAGCACACTGCAGCCACGACGCTTTCTTTCAAACTCAACGAAGTTTCGTGCTGCATCGCCATGACGCGCCACCTGATGGATCCTGTGGTGCTGGCCCTGTCTATGACCGAATGGCGCAAACTGAACCCAGCCGAACAAGCTATTGTGACCAAAGCCGCAGAAACCGCCGGCCAGAAGGTGCGCGGCCTGGCTTCCGTGCGTGAAGCAGAATCCCTTGCCGCTGTTAAAAAGCTTGGCATGAAGGTCAATGAGATTGACCTTGCGCCCCTGCAGGCGGCTGCTCTGCCTGCGCAGGATGACCTGGCAAAAGAGTTCGGCGCTGAGGCTTTGCTCAAGCAAATTCGCGCTCAGTGATGGGTCGCTTCTTTGAATTACTTGACCGCGGGGTTGAGTGGCTGGTGGCAGCTTTTCTTGCGGTCATCTTGATGATCGCGCTGATTCAGGTTGGAAACCGCTTCATCATCAATTCCTCCCTCAGCTGGAGTGAGGAGGCCCAGATTTTCGGTCATATATGGATCGTATTTCTGGGCATTCCGATTGCGCTGCGGCGCGGCTCACACCTTTACATCGAGACCTTCTGCGATATGCTGCCAACCCGCCCCCGCATGGTGTTCGACATCTGCGTAGAACTGTTGTGGGGCGCTTTTGGCATTTCACTGACGGTGCTTGGATGGATGGTGGCAAGCGTCGCGCAAATGCAAGAGTCGCCTGGACTAGAAATACCGATGAGTTGGCCTTATGGTGCCATGGTCGTCGGCGGTGCCTACCTCACGCTGGTATCGGCTCGCCGCTTAACGACTTTGCTTTGGGGGCCCGCATGATTTGGTTCCTTTTCGCCCTCATGCTGGGCACCATGATTGCCGGCGTACCTATACTTTTGTCGATCGCCTTCGTGGGCTATGTCGGTGTGGCCGCTGTGCCCGATCTGGTGCTGCCTTTGTTCGCGCAAAAGATGTTTGCACAACTCGACTCTTTCACGCTGCTGGCCTTGCCCTATTTCATCTTGGCAGGCGGTCTGATGTCTGCCAGCGGCATGAGTCAACAATTGGTCGACTTCTCGCGTGTTTTGGTGGGTCACTTGCGGGCAGGCCTAGCGCATGCATCCGTTGTGGCCAGCATGATTTTTGCCGGCATTTCTGGCTCCAGCACTGCTGACGCCTCCGCCATTTCTGCCATTGTCATACCGACCATGAAGAAGTCTGGTTACAAGCCTGGCTTTGCAGCCGCACTGATTGCAACCGCTGGCACCATCGGCGCCATCATTCCGCCCAGCATGGTGATGGTGGTGTATGGCGCAATTGCGCAGGTCTCGATTGGCGGCTTGTTCCTAGGGGGCATCATCCCGGGTATCTTGGTCGGCATTTTTCTGATGGCCACCATCAAGATCTACACCTACCACCCCGACTACCCTGAGCTGCGGGTGGTTCACGGCAAATTCAAGTGGCGCGCAGTAGGCAAGTCATTGCGCGAAGTTTGGCCAGCGCTGATGGGGCCAGTCATCATCGTGGGTGGCATTCTGGGCGGTGTGTTCACCGCCACCGAAGCAGGTGCTGTGGCATGCCTTTACGCGCTGGTGTTGGGCATGGGTTTCTATCGCAAGATCAAGCTTCGCGATCTGCCGAACATTCTGCTCGAAGCCGCCACGATGACCACGATGGTCTCAGGCGTCATTGCTGTTGCTGGCGCCTCCGGTTGGCTGCTAGGTTATCTTGAGTTCAATAAGGGTGCAGTTCAGTTCGTGACCTCGTTCTCGCAGGATCCGACCATCGTGCTTCTGCTCATGGCAATTGTGATGATTGTCTTGGGCACCTTCGTCGACTCGCTGGCGGTGCTGCTGGTGTTTGCGCCTGCAGCCATTCAGATCAGCAAAGTTTATGGCATCGACCCATTCCAGATGGGACTGGTGATGGTGATGTGCAACCAGATTGGCGCCGTGTCGCCACCGACAGCGCCACTTCTGTTTGTCACGACCAGCATAGCGCAAACAACCTACGCTGAAGTGAACCGACACGTCTGGTGGTTCATGCTGGCCGAGATCCTGGTCTTGTTGCTGGTTATTTTTATTCCGGGTCTTGCCTCCTGGATTCCGCATTACTTTTTGGGATAGCCGCCCTTGAGCACGATCCAGGACGTTGCCAGACAGGCGGGGGTTTCAACCAGTACCGTCTCCAACGTACTCAACGGCCGCACAAACCGCATGGGCCGTGAGACGCTGGCCCTTGTGATGGCTGCCATTGCAGCGCTGAGTTACCGTCCGAACCGCGCTGCGCAGCAGCTCAAGACCGGACACAACCCGATGCTTGGCCTGCTGGTGCCGAGCATCGCCAACCCCATGTATGGTTATATTGCACGAGAGATCGAGACCGTCGCACAGCAGGCGTATGGGCACCGTGTGATGCTTGGCAACACTTACCGCAGCAAAGAGATTGAGACCGGTTTCTTGGACGACCTCTTATCGCATGGGGTACGTGGTGTCATCATGATCTCGTCACAACTCGACGAGCAACACGTCGACCAGGGCGTGCGGCGCGGACTTGTTGCAGTCAGTTACGACAGGCCTGCTACGCCGGGCGCATCCCCATCTCTTGATCATGTGACGGTTGATAACGCAGAAGCCGCAAGCATGGCAACGAGGCACCTGATCCATCGCGGCCACCGACGTTTAGCCTTCGTTACCGCCGCCGGTCAAACGATGAGCCGCCGCGCGAAGGTCAAAGGTTTTCTCGCTGCGGCGAAGGCTGCAGGCTTGGCTGACAGCGCGCACGTGATCGAGGGAAGCATGCAGTCCGGCTATGGCGACTCGGAGATGGCCGATCTCGGTCGCATGCTGGGCGCGAAGATCGCCGCCGACCCGCGCCGTCCAACCGGCATCGTTGCCGTGAATGACCTGATGGCATTTGGCCTCATGGCTGGTTTGCGTGATGCCGGCTTGACAGTTCCCGCTGATGTGTCAGTGGTCGGCATGGATGGACTTTTTCTTTCTGCCCTGATGAACCCGGGCCTCACAACGGTGCGTTTGCCCGTGCCCGAGATGGCGCGCAAGTTGGTCGAACGGGTGATCGGCCGCATGGCTGATCCCAGCATCAAGCCAGACGAGTTCATCTTCCAGCCCGACCTGGTCGAGCGCGACTCTGTGGCCGAACCGCGCCAACCGGCAAGGCGGCACGCGTAATGTCCCGCCCTTTGGTTTTTCTCACCCACAGCCCCAGCGTGCTGGCAAATTACTATGGCCCGCGTGCACTCGCTGCACTGGAGGCTGTCGCCACCGTGCGACTGACCCGCGATGAAGTGCCCTACACCGCCGAGACGCTTGCCGCCGCCGCACAAGACTGCGACATCATCATCAGCGACCGGCGCGTCGAAGGTGGCGCAAAGTTGCTGGAAGGCCTGCCAAATCTGATCGCCTTCTGTCGCTGCGCGATAGACATTCGCAACATCGACGTGCCAGCCGCCAGCGCGAAGGGCATTCTGGTGACGCAGGCCAGCGCCGGCTTCATGGTCTCGGTCTCCGAATGGCTCATCGGCATGATGCTCGACCTCAGCCGTCACATCAGCCCCACGGTCGCGCAATATCAGGCAGGCATGCACCCCATGCTGAAGATGGGACGCGAACTGCGGGGCTCGACTTTGGGCATCGTCGGCTTCGGCCAGATCGCCCGCTATTTCGCTGACTTGGCACTCGCCTTCGGCATGCGTGTTTGCGTGACCGATCCGTTCGTCATCATCGACAACCCCGCCCTACGGCAGGTCCCAATGGGCGAGCTGCTGACGCAGTCCGATTTTGTGGTGTGCTTGGCCAGCGCCACGCAAGAGACAGAGAATCTATTTGGCGAGGCTGCCTTTGCAGCGATGCAACCAACGGCCTATTTCATCAACGCATCTCGCGGTAACTTGGTCGACGAAGCGGCCCTCTTGCGGGCGTTGGATGACGGGCAGATCGCAGGCTGTGCGTTGGATGTCGGGCGGGCGCCAGACCAAATGCCCAGCCCCGAATTGGCGCGCCACCCACGCTTGCGCGCCACGCCTCACATCGGCGGTCTTACCCCGCCCGCCATTGAACATCAGTCGCTAGAGACCGCCGCGCAGGTGGCTGCTATTGTCCTCGGGCAAATTCCAATGGGCGCCATCAATGCAGCGCATGCAAAGCGCCTGCCCGCTCGCTTCCCTTTCCAAAAAGGCACCTCTTCATGAAAATAACGCCTCTGCCTACCGGCGCATGTGACTGCCATGTGCACGTTTACGAAAACCAGTTTCCGCTGGCGGCCAGTGCAACTTTCAAACCGCCCATTGGCCCCCTCTCTGCTTATCAACAGGTCCAAGCGCAGCTCGGCCTAGAGCGTGTTGTGATCGTTCAGGCCACTGCCTACGGTTTTGACAACAGCTGCATGATTGATGCACTCGGCAAGCTGGCCGATTCAGCGCGAGGCGTCGCCATCGTCAGACCGGATACGTCCGATTCGGAACTCGAGCGCCTGCACGCTGCAGGTGTTCGGGGCGTGCGCTACATGACCATTCCCAACGCCGGCGGACTGGTGTCATGGGAATCGATCGAAGTCATGTCCGCACGCATTGCGCCGCTGGGATGGGCCATCAACCTGCAACTGGATGGGCGAGATTTTCCCCTGCGCCAGGCGGTCATTGAGCGTTTGCCCTCCAAGGTGGTCATCGACCACAACGGTAAATTCCTCAAGCCTGTGGCGCCAAACGACCCTGCTTTCATGGCCCTGCTGCGCTTGCTGGCGCAAAAAAACCGCTGGATCAAACTGTCTGCGCCTTACGAAACCTCAAAGGTCGGCCCCCCTGGATACGACGATGTTTCGGCACTTTCGAGGGCGCTGGTAAGTGCTCACCCTGATCGCTGCCTTTGGGCCAGCAACTGGCCGCATCCGAACCGCGTGCCGCCACCTTCCGACTTGGCGCTGCTCGAGCTGTTGTCCGACTTGGCGCCAGACGCAGCTACGCGCAAAGCCATTCTGGTGGACAACCCGACTCAGGCATTTGGATTCTGAAAATTTGACGGTGCAGGCGTTGACTTCAAAAGGCGCAGAATCAACGCCTTAAAACATGAAAAAGTTTCTGAGGCACTCAAGAAAACACCACTTCGTGTCGATCCTATCGATATGAAAGCTGAACAATTTATCGAGTTTGCAAACGACTTTGCAAAAGCCAGTGCTAAAACATCTAGCGATGAAATTCAGCAAGCCTATGAAGACAACTTAAATTACTTGGCTCGCCCAGGAGACCAAGTGGTGGTGATCCGAAAACCTTGGCCCATTGGCCGCTGGGGTCAGGTTGTGGCATTTCGCGAATTTAATCCCTGCTATTTCCGCGTAGAAGTTGAAATAGAAGGGAAGCTTTTACAAATTCCTGCCAGTGCATTGGCCCGTCAGGTGGGCGCGCCTGACTGCGAAAAAGCCGAACTCAAATACATTTACTTACTGATGAAGATCAATGGTTTGAAGATCGCGTCGGGTTGACTTAACTCACCCTGCTCAGCAGGCAGCACTTCACCAAGATCAGCCCTGGGAATCATGATGGCGCCGGACATCGCGACGATGGAATCAAGTTGGTCAATTCCTACTCTCAACACTAGCGAGGGCAGATCCATCTCTTTTCAACATGACACAAATAGATCTTCTACTGAATTTGCAGAACATCGCGATCTTGAATTTGAAGATCTTCCAGAAGAGTTTGCAACTGCAATACTGAAATCGATATTGCATTAAAAGCAAAACCCCCGTCATCGCTGACAAGGTTTTTTTCTTTTTTTTGATGGGCCCACCTAGCGTCTAACTTTATCGCGCGCTCGGTAGCAGCGCAGAGTGCAAAATCAACTAAACAACTGGGAAAATTGTAATTTACAATTTTCGATCAATTACACGAAATATTACACGTTTTGTAATTATTGATATAAGTCATTGATTTATATAGGTTTTTAACGAGCCTAACTTTCTGTTAATCTGTAAGACTCGGGTTCGAGCCCAGGTCGAGGAGCCACTTTCAGAAGCACCGCCTTTCGCGGTGATTTTTTACTTTTTAAAGCAACTCTGTGTTTCGCTGAGCATGAAGGCTCAAAGAGATAAAACGAATGCAGGCAAATAATTTGGCATGCACCTTAATCAGGAGCAGTCCCTGGCAACCTAATTAAACACCCCGGCATCGTCCCAAGCTCTCAAGCCAACCTTGTTGGATGCACAGACTAGGCGCTCTCGTGCCGCTAAATATTCACTGTGCAACTTGCTAACAAATTTCTTTGTGGTCAACACTTGATCGATTACACCGATGCCCTGTCCACTGCCCCAAATGTCTTTCCATGCCTTGG
>Ga0114962_10004271_pt1 | contig 11375 bp, 8 predicted proteins | sample C_130820_MF_Meta_FD_87017 | JGI IMG/M metagenome (GOLD analysis project Ga0114962, IMG submission 87017) | Freshwater microbial communities from Lake Croche, Canada to study carbon cycling - C_130820_MF_MetaG | ecosystem: Environmental > Aquatic > Freshwater > Lake | place: Lake Croche, Canada... | reverse complement strand
TGCGAAGAATTTGTCAACCTGCCCGAGGCCACCGAACACTCGGATCCTTCCTGGTTCGGTTTTCCCATCACCCTTAAAGACAACTGCCCGGTGAACCGGCTCGACCTGCTGACCTATCTGGACCAGAACAATATCGGCACCCGCCTGCTGTTTGCCGGCAACCTGACTCGTCAGCCCTACATGTTGGGTGCCAACTATCGCATCAGCGGCGACCTCACCAATACCGACAACGTGATGAACAACACTTTTTGGATCGGCGTGCAGCCGGCCCTCACAAGTGAGATGCTAGAGTTTGCTGCGCAGAAGATCGAGAGCTACTTGGGTGCTCGGTTCTGAACAGGGAAAACTAGTTTTGAAAATACTACTGACGGGTGCGACCGGCTTTTTGGGGAGCGCGCTGGCCCTCCATTGGCTCGATAGTGGGCACGAGGTTGCCTTGTTGCTTAGGGCGACTTCCAAATTAGATCGACTACAGGGCTTGGAAGCATCATTCGATATTGGGCCCTGCACGGAAGATGCGGAGGTGGATGCGTTTGTAAAAAAGGTTCGGCCAGAAGTCGTAGTCCATGCCGCATGTTCATATGGCCGTCAAGGTGAAACCACTCTGCAACTTTTTGATGTGAATCTGCGCCTTGGGCTTGTAATTTCGCAAGCTTTACAGCACTTTGGGCAGCCTGCAACCTTCGTAAATACGGGCAGCGCTTTGGCTCCACAGGTCAGCCCCTATGCACTGAGTAAAAACCAGTTTTCCGAATGGGGCCGCATTTTGTCTGCCCAATCAGACGGTCGTTTGAAGTTTATCAACGTGTTGCTCCAGCATATGTATGGCCCTGGCGATGACGCTACAAAATTCACAACGTATGTGTTGCACACATGTCACCGCAATGAGCCAGTTCTTCAGCTAACCGCAGGAGAGCAGGCACGTGACTTCATTTACATAAATGATGTGGTAAGCGCATATGACTTGTTGATAACACAATGCGATAAGCTGCATGCAATGGAAGACATTGAGGTTGGTTCTGGCGTAGCACCAACCATACGTGAAGTTGTTGAAACTGCTCATCGCCTAATGGAATCACGCACCGAGTTACGCTTTGGCGCATTGCCATATCGTCCCAATGAAGCTATGCACTCTATAGCTAATGTGGAGCGCATTAAACAACTTGGCTGGCATCCAGCATACAACCTGAACGACGGGCTGAAGCAAACTATAGAACAGGAATTTAACTCATGAAATTATTGGTTACAGGCGGTTGCGGCTTTTTGGGTAGTAATTTGGCCGCTGAAGCCTTAAGACGCGGAGACGAATTGATCATATTCGACAATTTATCAAGAATGGGCGCAATAGCTAATCAAGACTGGCTGCGCAGCCAGGGCAAGTTCCGCTTTGTCCATGCGGACATTCGCAACCAAAATGACATTACTCGCGTCATCAAAGAATCGAAGCCGGATACCATTTTTCATTTGGCAGGACAAGTGGCAATGACCACCTCGATCGCCGACCCGCGCAAGGACTTTGAGATCAATGTAATAGGCACGCATAACTTACTCGAAGCAGTGCGCGAATACAGCCCTAGCACAGTTATCCTTTATTCCTCGACGAACAAAGTTTATGGTGACCTAGAGCAATTTACTTATTCAGAAACAGACACCCGCTACGTTTGTGATAAGTATCCCAACGGATTTGATGAAAAAATTACATTGGATTTTCATTCTCCTTATGGTTGTTCAAAAGGAGCTGCAGACCAATACATGCTTGACTACTCGCGAATCTTTGGACTCAAGACGGTGGTATTTCGGCATTCTTCAATGTATGGCGGCAGGCAATTCGCTACCTACGATCAGGGCTGGGTGGGCTGGTTCTGCAAGAAAGCTTATGAAGCAACTAAAGGTGGAAAAATAAACTTTACAATATCAGGCAATGGCAAACAAGTGCGCGACATTTTACATGCCAGCGATATAGTGAACCTGTACTTTTCGACTTTATTAAAAATAGACGCGGTAGCGGGGCAGGCTTTCAATATTGGTGGCGGCATAGCAGCCAGTCTGTCGTTGTTGGAGTTATTCAGTCTGCTCCAATCAATAACTGGTGTACCGCTTAGATACGATCAGATTCAGGCTCGTGTAAGTGATCAACGAGTGTTTGTAGCCGACATCGCAAAGGCCAATATATTGCTGGATTGGCAACCTAAGGTCGAAAGTCGCGAAGGTGTGCGAAGAATGGTTGAATGGGTCACCCAAGAGATTTTGGCTTAAAACAATATGCTAAAACACCTAGGGATTAAAATCAGGTTTCCCAAGCACGCATTAGTGATAGCAAGCGCCTGGGTGAGCAGATTTATCATTGTTACAGTACAAGTAGCGAGTGTGCGAATACTTATAGGAGACCTTGGCATTGAACAGTATGCAGTATTTGCGCTAATGATATCCCTATCGGGATGGTATGTACTTGCAGATCTCAGCATCGGTGTAAGCGTTCAGAATTATATTTCCGAGTCTCGTGCTCGTGGTAAGCCACAAGCGGGCTATGTGGCCGCTGCTGGGTCATTGGCAATTTTGCTGCTTATGGTTACCATAGTCCTTATTTATTTTTCTTCCCCATATCTAGGCCCGTTATACCTTAAGCAATTTGACACTATGGGTGATAACGATAAGGCTGAACTATTTAGAACAGTAGGGACACTGCTGATTGGTACCAGCATTGGCGGTATTGCTTACAAAATATGGTACGCAGAACAAAAAGGCTACTTGTCAAATATTGTGTCGGCTATCGCTTCTGTCATAGGATTTGGCGGAATTATTTTAGTGGGCAAATTCACTGCAACTGACAAACTTTATTTAAGTTTGATTGCATATCTATTGCCGCCTGCATTAATTCCAGTAATAGCATTATTATATAAGTATTCAAGAAGTTTTCAGGATTCGGCAGTCTTTGGGGTAGCCCATTTTACTGAGGTGCTGCGGAGAGCGGGAAAATTCTGGTTATTTGGGATTATGGCTGCAGCAGTGCTTCAAATAGATTATATTGTATTATCTCAATTTTTAAACGTACAAGATATTGCCGCATACAGTATTTCAACAAAATTATTTGGGTTGGCCTTTGTTATTTATCAGGCGGTATTGGCAGCATTATGGCCTGTATTTGCTGAAGGTATTGCAAAAGCACAATGGAAATCTGTACAAATACAAATGCAAAGGAGTTTATCTATGGGCTTGGCATTCATGGCGTTAAGCACTGTTTCGCTGGTTTGGCTAATGCCGCTAGCCTTCAATTTGTTAGCACCAAATAAAAAAATAGTAATTTCAAATGGATTGATTTTTCTGCTCGGGTCGTACTATATGATTCGAGTATGGACAGATAGCTTTTCTATGCTGTTACAGAGCATGAACGATTTAAAGCCATTTTGGATTTATGTGCCCATACAGGCCCTAATAAGTACCGTCGCACAGTGTTTTTTAGCTCCAATTTTTGGTTTATATGGTATTGTTTTGGGTCTCTTAGTCTCGTTCCTGTTTACAGTGAGTTGGGCATTACCCTTAGCTGCAAAGGGACATTGCGCCTTAAATAGGGGTAGCATGTAATGAAGATGCAGCCTGATTTTTTAACCGCTGTTAAAAGATGTAAATCTTCCTACCTAGTAATTGACAGTAAAACCACCCGTCAGTACGAGAGGACCAAGCCTACCTCTAACCAAAGCGGCTTCAAGCGCAACATGAAAACAAAATTAAGGAGTATTATAGAATTTATCAGTTTTTAAGCTATAGTTTGCATGTTCAGAGCGCAGTCTTAGATTATATTCACCAAAAAGTTACCGTCTTTCAGTAAAAGACTATTACTCATTTTTTATAAGTAATTATACTATTAATTAAGCGAATAAGTTTATATTTTAAAAATTTTAAATTCGGATGTTATTGCGACAGCATCATCTTTAGACTTCACTGACCAGCATTCAATTTGAAGTAGTTAATTGTCGAAATATCTCTATATATAAACTATTGATATTTATAATGAAAATTTCGTTCTGCATTCCAACTTACAACCGCGGCGAATACTTAAAGGAGGCAATAGTTAGTCTATTGGTTGAGACACATCGCCATCCTCAGCATTTATTTGAGATCTGCGTTAGCGACAACGCATCAGTGGATAACACCTCCGTAATTATTAACCAACTGCAAGCTATCGCAAGCCCAGTGTCATTAGTTTACTCAAGAGTTGAACAAAATGAAGGACCAGACCGTAACTACCTTCGAGCTGTTTCGCTTGCAAGTGGAGACTATTGCTGGCTTTTTGGCAGTGACGACACACTACCTGAAGGCAGTTTGGCCGCAGTACTTGCAGCACTGTCAGGTGGGGTGGATATTTGCCTATTTAATCGCATTAATTGTGATGGAGAGATGCGATTACTAAATGTTAGTTGCTGGCTAGCTCAGCAGCATGCTGATCGTATTTATGACACTACCTGCGACCATGACTTGGTAACTTATCTCACGCAAGCTCGTGGCCTTGGAGCAATTTTTAGTTACCTCAGCTCTATCATCGTTTCTCGCGCCCGTTGGAATTCTGTTGACTTTGACGATCGATTTATTGGTACAGCTTATTCGCACGCTTATATCTTGTTGAGAATTGTTGAACAAGGCGCTAGTCTTCAGTACTTGTTTGCTGCACTGGTTAACTCACGTGGCGGCAACGATAGTTTTGCAACTGAAGGGTTATTGAGGCGTTACATGTTGGACTATGAGGGATACCTCGCCCTTGCTGATGCAGTTTTCTTTGAGAATCCGATAAGGCGCGAAGCTATATTGAGTGTGCTCAGGAAGGAGCATCATGGTCGTCGGCGCTACAAAATCCGTGCATTAGCCCAGCATGCTGGCCAATGGACTTACGTGCGTAATTTAATGCTTCGTTGTGGCCATACTGAAACAGAGCTCAAAAGTACAAATTGGGCTGGCTTGTTAGCAGGTCCTTTGCTGCTTGTTTTCAGATTTTCTCAGTGGATACGCCGGAGACGAAGCCAATGAGTTCATCAAAACCGACTCGCCGTATCGCCTTTCTCAGTGCAGTTGACGTCACTGTTCGTAATGGCAATCTACAACGTCAACTGCAAGTTTTGCGTCAACTTACTCACGATCAAACCAATTTAGTTTTTATAATTAGTCTGCAAAGCACACCGGCAAAAATGCGAGACTGGTTGGAGCAGGAAAGATTGCATGCTCAGGTTATCGATACATTACGCGCTGGATTTGCGCGTGTTTGGTACATACTGTGGTATTACAGTAACTCGCTATTCTGTACTAGATTTAAATTTATTAAATTTTTCCAAATTCCACCTTTCCCATTTGAGGTGCTAGATAAAGATATTTCACACGCTCTATCCTTCTACTTATGGCCGGCATGTATTATTGGACTTCAACGGCGGAAAAAGTGGTACGGGCGATTAACCATTGACCTCAATGACGTAATGGGTGATAGGCATTCAAGGACTGGACATCACTCATGGATCTCTATCAATCCCGTGCTTGAGTCTCAAATACTTCGAAACCCAGGTATAGATTGCGTGGCGATCACACCAGATGATGCGGATCTTTTCAACACCGCTTATGGTGTACGGCCTAGGGTGTGGCCCTTTTTTCCGTCCGAATCTTTTTGTAAACTACCAATTGCCGTGAATAGGCCCCGCGCAATCGGTTACTTCGCCGCAAAAAATACGCAGAATATAGAGATCATTAGTTTTTTGATTGAACACAATATAGTGAAGGCATGGGTTGATCTAGGCCTTATCGTAGTGTTGGCTGGCAGCGGTTGTGATAGCTTGCCTGATAATTTTAGGCGCAATTTTATAGCACAAGGTGGTGAATTAATTGGACGAGTGAAATCTGTAGAGGAATTTTATGGTCGTGTACAAGTGGCGCTCAATCCAATAGGTCCGTCTACCGGCGTAAAAATTAAATCAGTAGAGGCGCTTGTATATGGGTGTAATTTGGTAACGTCTCCATGGGGTACTGACTCACTACTCAACGAGTTTTTTGGAGATCATTTACATGTGATTTCTTGGCCTCTGAATGCCGCTGAACTTGTCAAGGCCGGCATGCTTGCAGTATGCCATTCCCGGACTGAATCTACTCTAAGTAACAATTCACTTTGTGGCTACAAAGCCTTAGTAACCAAGCATCTACTACTCGATTAAATTCCGTGAATCCCACTCCAGTAACTGCCCATTTGCTCTTAATGATCACTGTAGGGCTATCTTTATGGGGTTTACCCGTGTTATCAATTATAGGAATGTATTCCTTTGTTCTTTACCTAAGTATAACATTACCGGTCTTTGCGGTTCATTTGATACAGTTCAACAAAAGGAATGAAACCCCATATCGCAGGATAAGGGCGAATAAATTGGTAATTTTATTTGTAATTATTTTTATATACTTTTTAATTGACGCGATATTCGGACGTCAAAAATTCCAGTTTAATCTATTTCTTAATCAGGACGCGGTATATTACTTTATAGAGAAAGCCAAAAACTCTGAAGGGCAGTCTCGCGGGCCTTGGGACCTAATTGGTGCTATTTTTATTTTTTTGCCATTCGCTTTAATTGATCTATCTCGCAGTCATCGCGGCGAATTAAAAATAATTTCTGTTGCGCTGGCTTTGCTTTTAATTTTTTACGATACCGGTATCAGTCGTGGCTTCCTTCTGATCGCTGTTATGTCACTTCTGATACAAAGTGGGCTCACTTGGCGTCGGTTGGCCGCTGTCGGAGCATTAGCATTGGCAGCGTTCTTCCTCTCAAGTTGGGTAAGAGGTGATTTCGAAAGTGCGGTCGATAGTAATCCGCTCGTTGAGGGTGTAATTTGGCCAGTAATTAATTTAAAAATCTTTGCGGAAAGTAGTTGTCTTCAAGGTACGACCGATCAATTTTTGTTTGAGTTTTTAAAGAAGTTTTTACCGCTCAGTGTTGCAGATAAGCAAATTTATACATTTAACATTCAAGCTACTAAATGTATTTATCCTCATTTTGGAAATTCGATAGAATCGATTTCTGTTTTTACTTATATGGGTGAATTTTTATATTATAAGCCATCATGGCTCACTGGATTTTTTGCTGGGCTCATCCTTGCCGCCTTAGCATTTATAGCTGTTATTGATCTTAAGCGGATGCACTTGGTAAGTACGGCAACTTTTGCCGGCTTTCTCTGCATAGTATTATTGAGATCTCGTGTACAGGATGTTTACTCCACGTTGATTACGTTGATTATTTTTCTAAAGATAATTTCCTTTTTCGTTTTCGCACGCAGCCAAAAAATAAAAAAATTGTTACTAGATTCTAAAGTGGTATGAAAAAACCTTCCCTTTTGCTTGGGCGAAATTCAGGCCTAGTCGGTAGTGTCTCGCTACTATTGAAGCACCCTTTTGAGCTCGCTTCACATTCCGATATAGATGATATTAATTGGTCGCTTTATTCGGAGATTTTTGTTTTCTCTTGGCCTAAACGTGATTTTGATGTTTTCCTCCGAAAAATTAACTCTATTCCAGTTGGTCAAATAATATTCATTTCGACTACTGCGGTGCTATCACTGCAACTGAGACCGCAGTGGGCTGATTACCCACGTGAAAAGCAAAGGTTCGAGAACAGTATCCTGAACAGAGGGGGGCGTATCATGAGAGTTGGCGTAACAGTAGAAGCGCATGCCAAGAAACTTATTGGTTCCTTTCCGTTTACTTCTATGGAGAAATTAGCGCATAGTATCGATACAGTATCTGACAATTATCATCAAATTATTGATGTTTTTGATATACGCACAGGCCAAGCACGCGGCCTACTTCGTTCCGTTAGCTTGATTTTACATCAACTATCTTTAGTATTGCCTTCGATAACACCACTACAAATGGTTACCCAGGGACTATCCAAAATAATGGGCTTGAAACACTACGGCTATACAGCCGATTCTAATTATTTTTTCCGAGATACTCTACAGATTGGCTACGGCGCTCTTGGTAGATGTGGACCAATGTTAAGGGTGCACAATGACTTGATTCTTACTAGTCCGTTTGCTGATAACGTACTGAATGGGCAAGGCTTTTCTAATACTCGAATCGGGCTTAACAAAATAGGGTTAGCGCGATTCTGGCATGGTGTAGAACTAGTTGCTGGTAATGAGCCAGGTTTTTGGCGTAAGCGGGTTCCACTATGGATCAGCCGCTCGACGCCGCCAAAATCTTTGTCAGCATCTTTGCACGTTAGCCAAATTGTGACATCAATTGACGGGGGGCCATGGCAGGTGCTCGGGCATGATAACTCTCAAATCGGTATCCGATACTGGTGTCGACGGTTGATATTAGCTGCGGGGCCCATCAGCAGTGCACAACTAGTCCAAAATCTAACACCAATACCAACAACTTTTTCCGATCACGAGATTGCCATGGTTGGTATTGTTCCGACAAATGATGCAATCAATTCTAACCTTGTTCGTCGACATGCTTTTTTTATGTATCCGGGTTATTCACGCACCTTAACTACCGATTGTGGGCTTAGTTTTCTTGTTGAGGCTCGACCGCATGTACCTAGTAAACACTGCCATCAGGAACAGGGCGACGTATTTTTTTATCTTGACTCGACGGTATCAATTACCTACAAATTGTTAAGGAAGTTTGATCTAAGTCGGATTAATGAGGCCTTCTTTAATAAATTTGGGTTTTCATTCTTCACACAAAAATGTTCAATATTTGTGCAGGTCCTAGCAGCAGACGCCATAAAGCTTAATGCCCCTGGCGTATCGTATGGTGATAAAAGACTCTACCGAGAACGCCTAACAAAAATGCAGTGGCAAAGCGTTCAAAATACCCTATACCAGAAGATAAATAATTTTTACGCTGATCCTGATATCTACTCAGTTGACGGTCAGCACATCCTTGGTGGCGCTTCTTTAATTGCTGCTCCGCAGGTTACTCAAGCCCTTGAAGCCGGAAGACTGGTCATACTTGGCTCGCCAACCCTGCGCACACTTGACGAGCGTCACCACACTTGCAGTTTGCAGCGTGAGACTAGGGCGACCTCGCAACCTCTTTTGCTCTATTTGCCACCAAAACTCAGAGTTAGTGGCTGTCATGACGAACACGTTACAGCCATTGCAGCTTATGCAAATCCTTGGAAAGTGTGCATCGCGAGTCAGCTTGTTAACGCTTTTAGACAGTTATGTGAATGTCGTGCAGTTTTTTTCCAAAAAACAGCGCTTAGTAATTTGCCCGTTGCCCTTTTGGCGGTATGGCTTAGGATTCCACGTGTGCACTATCTGCATGAGCCGCTTAGTGTTTTCGAAAGAAGAAAAAAGGGTGTGCCATTATTTAAAGCGGTGATGATTACTTTTTTTCAAGTAATAGAAATAAGATTTATGACTCGCGTTCTAACAGGCAATCCTGATAATAAGGTATTCAGTGGGCGAAAGCTTATTTATGCGCCTTTACTCTTGTCTGACATGGATACAAAAAAATCGGATTGGCTCCCCCGGAAGAAAAATTTACTTTATTTTGGCCGACTTGATCAAGAAAAGTACTTTGATAAGTTTATGGGTTTGCCTTTAGAAAATACCGTAATAGCAACATCTAATTTGAATGTAAAAAATTACGTTGGACCTGTTTTGCCAGTGAGCTACGAAGAAAAGAAAAAACACTTTGAGTCCCACCGCTTCGTTTGGTGCGTGCAGAAGAATTCATTGACGCAATCGGGTGTGGTAATCGATGCAATTAAGTTCGGATGTTGCTGCATTTTGCGACGTGGTGACCCGATATGTGAAAAACTTCATCCATCTGCGTATATTGAAATACCGAGTGACTTCACTATCGAGGACGTCTTATTCGGATTATGTAATTACAATAAAATGTATCCTACTGGTCCAGAATGTGGAGATACTTTTTCTCAGCTTTGTGGTCAACATATTTTCGATCAATACTGGCGACCTCACCTAATTTAAGCACATGATGTTGCCTGATTTCACTGTTCTTATGGCCGTTTATGGCGGTGACGATGCTAACTTCTTCAGTAAAGCGCTGAATAGCGTGTTTGCTAACTCCCGATTGCCCAGCGCCGTTGTTCTAGTTGTCGATGGACCAGTGCCGCCCAGCATTCAGTGCGTGATTGAGCAGCATCATCAGAGACCGGGAATGTTTGTCGTTCACCTAACGCAAAACTTGGGTCTAGCTGCGGCTTTAAATGCAGGATTGGCTTACGTCACCACTGAATGGGTTGTACGTGCTGATTCCGATGATTTTAACCACACCAACAGATTCGAAATATTGTGCGCCGCCATGAGCGACAATGTAGATATTTTGGGCTCTAGTATTCGTGAGGTTGAGCGTAATGGTGAATTGATCTGTGAGCGGCGGATGCCATTACAACACGAAGATATTACCAAGTTCATGCGAAGGCGAAATCCGTTCAATCATATGTCCGTTGCATATCGCCTAAATTTGGTTCGTCACTGTGGCGGTTACCCTCTTGTGCACCTCAGGGAGGATTATGCGCTGTGGATCCGAATGTCCTCTCTGGGTGCTAGAATGCTTAATTTACCTCACACCTTGGTTGACGCGACCACTGGTCGAGATATGTATGAGCGACGCGGTGGATTGCGGTACGCGATAGGCGAATGGGGCCTTCAGTCTTTGTTGGTGCAGGAGGGCGTCAAGTCACCATTTTTAGCGGCAGTTGATTTTATACTACGCTCTTCAATTTTCTTAGCTCCACGAAGACTGCGTCGTGCTGTTTATGAAAACTTCCTACGCCATCGTCCAGAAAATATCTCGCCCTTTGACAAGAATTAAGAAGCGCGGCCCTGTAAATTGGTAAAATTGATTATTATTAATAATATTCTCTTCAATGATTTTTTGCGCGACTTAAATTTCTAGATAATTAATACTTATTAATTATTTAATGTATAAATTACTTTTATTGCATGTTTGCGCTGGTTGCATCGGCTGTTGCACTTCGGTTGATTTGCTCTATACGGACTTTTCTGTTTCGTACTTGACGACCTCTCTAGCCGCAACTTCTCCGTTTTCAAGCGTGTGGTTTTCTGGCCGAACGGTGCTTTTCTAGGAAGGTAACTTAGCCGACGTGGCGCGGATAAACGACTTATTCACCGTCATCCGATCTCAGTTGTCATTCATTTCTCTTGTTTCAAAGCGGTGGGTTAAAGTGTGGCGAAGCTGCTGAAATATTCTTATAATAACTAGGCCGTTATGTTTGATTGTGCCGATCTATGTTGAACTAAACCGCTGACGCGGTGGCTGGTCCTCACAGGCCACCACCGCGTTTTTTTTTGCGTTTGGCTTGCGACAAGAGGCGCTTTAGGAGAAACCTTCTGAACGGGGAATGTTCCCCGGA
>Ga0114962_10004269_pt1 | contig 11377 bp, 27 predicted proteins | sample C_130820_MF_Meta_FD_87017 | JGI IMG/M metagenome (GOLD analysis project Ga0114962, IMG submission 87017) | Freshwater microbial communities from Lake Croche, Canada to study carbon cycling - C_130820_MF_MetaG | ecosystem: Environmental > Aquatic > Freshwater > Lake | place: Lake Croche, Canada... | reverse complement strand
TTCCTTAGGATTAAAGCCAGCGTTGTCTACAAGTGTCTGGAACGGAGCTTGAAAGGCATCTTTAAATTCATCAGTAGCTACACGTGCTAAACATGTACCACCACCGGGAACAATACCATCTCTGAGAGCGCTCTGTGTGGCTGCTATTGCGTCTTCTACACGAAGTTGAACTTCACCACGGTCTACTTCAGTTGGAGCGCCTACGCGAATGATAGACACCTTTCCTGTAAGTGCTGAGATTCTCTTACGAATTTCTTCTTTATCAACAAGTGACTCAGCTTCTTTAAGTTGTGTACGAAGTTCAGCTACACGTACATCTACATCTTCTTGATGTCCTTCACCTTCCATAATAGTTGTAGAGTAGGAATTTACTACTACCTTACCAGCACTACCAAGCATTTCTACGTTAAATGAAGATGGCTTTGCACCCGTAGGAAATAACTTACCACCCGTAATACATGCTATGTCTTCTAAGAATAGAGTACGCATTGGTCCGTAAACATCTACATCGACAAGTGTTGGATTGATGTTGCCTTTTACTTTGTTAAGAGCAAGTGTAGCAAGTGCTTCGTCTGTAACTTCTCCAATAATCAATAAATCTATACCACGTCCAGCGCGCTCTACAATCTTACTTAGTATAGGAGCAACGTCTGAAGCACTAGAAAGAGTTTTCTCTGTAATAAGGATATCGATATCAGTCAAGCGAGACTCTAATCCCGATAGGTTGTTGATTAAAAACTCATTACTAAATCCTTTTCTCCAGTAGAATCCGTCTACTTCTTCGTTGTACGAACCTATACCATCAAACTCTTCGACAATGATGTTACCCTCAACACCAACTTTCTCAATAACGTCTGCAACCATATCACCTATAGCTTCATCGCTTGCTGATACTTTAGCAACATAACGAGCAAGGTCAGGAGTAGCTTCAATTTTATAAGCATCAATACGGTTAATCATTTCATGTGCAGTCGTATCTAATATTCGGCGTACTGCCATAATGTTGTGTCCAGCACCAATAAGTTTCATAGCTTCTTTATAAAGATGGTAACTAAGTATTACGACAGCGGTGGTACCATCACCAACCAACTTATTACTTTTTTCACTAGCCTGCACGACAATGCGAGCAGCCATGTTCTCGTTACCATCTTCCAAGTATAGTTTGCGTAGATTAGTTACACCGTCTCTGGATACTACAGGATAGCCGTAATTGTTTTCTATAGCTACGTTACCAGCACTAGGTCCGTATGCAGCTTTAGCCAGCTCGTATGCGGCTTGAATAGCTTTATCTTTAGCTGCTTGAAATTCATCACCATGACTAATTTTTCTGGACATTTTACTCATTGTCGTATCCTCGTATCTCTTCTATCTTTATAAACGCAAACTTGTTATCATCAACTTCTACCTTAGCGCTGTCGCGATATTCTTCAAAATACACTACTTTGTTAGTAAGATAAGCAAATTCTTTTGAGTCAGCAGCAACACTACGAACTATACCGGTTGCTTGTGTAGCAAATTTTTGGTCTGGTATGTCTATAAATTGAGAAGTTTCAGTTAACTCAACTAAGACACACGAATTGATTGGTACTAGATTCATACTCATGTTGTTTTTAATATACACTATGATATATAATGTGTATAGGCAAATATTAATCAGCCCTCGATGTGAGGGTTTTTTTATTGGAGAATAAATGAAAATTCCTAACGTAAAAGACTTACTTAAAGCAGATTTACCACCGACACATGCTGATGCAGCTATGCGAAAGAAGCACACACTCGGTTCTATTGAACATAACTCAAATCATATTAAAGACCACGCTAAGGGTCTTGAGGATTCACTAAATAAGTTATACACAGTAGACAGTAAAGAATATGCTCGTCAATTGGAGATGGAACTTACATCACTTAAGAAAATATATGACCGAATGAGCTCAATGAAAAAAGCTCCAACTGATGGTCACACATGGAAGCACAAAGGGTTTCAGGCATGAAAAACGTAAAAGATTTGATAAAAATGAAATCTTGTAAGTGTAACTGTAACAGTTGTAAGCAAACTAAAAAAATGAACAAGAAATGTAATTGTTCTTGTGATAATTGTAAGAGAAAATCATGAGTTTAGTTAGCGATTTAATTAAAAAAGGTAAGAAAAAACAAAAGGGTGGCTCTGTTTCTACTGGCAACGGTGGCTATTCAGGTGGTATGTCATGAGTACCGTTAAAACTTTAATGGGTCGTTCTAGTAAGAACTTCAAAAATAAAAAGCCATTATATGGTGCGCACACCGGTAAGATGGGTAAAGTTATGAGTGAATTCAAAAGCGGTATGCTTCGTAGCGGCTCTAAAAAGGGTCCTAAAGTAACTAATAGAAAACAAGCTATTGCTATAGCACTAAGTGAATCTCGTAAGGCAAAATAATGACTGTACGCGAACAAGAAAGGTTGGCTAAATTGGAAGAAAAAACTGACAACATAGTTGAAAAGTTAGATATTGTACTAGCTAAACTAGATAACCTTGATGATAAGTTTGTAACTCGTAGAGAGTTTGCAGCTATTAAATGGGTAATAGGTGTTATCTCAGCAGTTGGTACGGCTATAGCAACATTTTTATTAACAAGAAAATAGGAGAACAAAATGTCATTAAATGGAATAGATGTAAGTTCAGCTCAAACAGGAATAGATGTTACGTCAATGCCAATTGATTTTGTAATTATTAAAGCAACTGGTGGTGATGGATATGTTAATGACCAGTGTGATGTTGTATATCAACAAGCAAAAAATGCAGGTAAATTAAGAGGTGTTTATCATTATTATTCAGATGGATACGGTGGAGATGACCCAATTGCAGAAGCAAACTGGTTTGTAGATAATATTCTTGGTTATGTTAAAGATTCTATTTTAGTATTGGACTGGGAACGAGGTGGCAATCCACATGTTAATGATGTAAACGTTGCCAAAACATTTCTTGACCATGTACAAGCTCGAACTGGAGTTAAACCACTAATATATATGTCTGCTAGTCTTGTAAGCGAATTAGACTGGTCTAGCGTAATTGCAGGAGATTACGGACTATGGGTTGCTGCATATCCATATAGCAATACTCCAATTCCTAATTTTCAAATGAATCCAGATAATGACCCAAATGTAAGTTGGGGAGTAGTCGGTGATGCTATGTGGCAATTTACATCAACAGGTAGAGTTGATGGTTATAGTGGTAATTTAGATTGCAATTTCTTTTACGGAGATGCTAACACGTGGCAAGCCTATCAAGGTCAACCAACACCAGAAGTGCCTACACCGCCTACACCGCCTACACCACCTGTAGTAGAGCCAGTAGTTCCACCTACACCAGAGCCTACACCAATCGTGCCACCAAAACCTGTTGTTCCTGTTTCACCTGTAGTTATCCACACCACCGGTGATATACATGTTCACAAAACTACTAAGACATTCTGGCTTGTTGCTTTAATAAAAAAGTTGTTTGGTATAAAATGAAACATTTTTTAGACAAAGTCTTGTTTCCAACGGTAATAAAATTTGCGGTAAATCGCTGGCACATCTTATTCCTCTTGTGTTTAGGTGCAGTGTTAATGGCATATCAGAAACCCATAGTAGAACTTGTTGGTGGCAACTACACGAACGTAGTATCTGCTACTGTTGCTCTTTTAATCCTCAGAGAAGAAATTCTACAAAAAACAAGTCATAATGATTTACATAGCAAAATTGATAATTTACACGCGAAGCTGGATAAGAAGTAATGAGCTTATCTTTTTCAAGTAATATCCCTGACAGTTGTAAAAAACTGTTTGTTTCACAGTTCACTTCTCACCAGTTGAGCCACATATTGGCGGTGTGTCGTTAGAATAGGGGTATTGCAACGTAATGTATAATGTAAACATAAGGAGAAAATATGATTTCTTTTATCAATATTAGTCGCCCAACCAAAAATCAGATAATCCACAGCATTGAAAGAGTAGTAGGCGTATTTCTTACTGCTGCTTACGCTTCATGGCAATTACAAGGACATCAACTAGATAGAGCTTCAATTCACGCAGCAATCATCGCTGGTGGACTTGCCGCTTGGCAACTTATTACTTCTGTTTTTACTACTTTATAGAGTGTTTAACTAAGGTTCGCAATAGGGGGAAGTATGCAACCGTACAAAGTAACATGGGAAGGGAAAGACCTTAAGAATCTGCTGACCATGACTAACGCGCAACTTAAAGCGCATTATTTCTGGTTGGATTTTGAAGGATTAAGGAGGACGCGAAACAAATACCGAACTAAAGCTAGGAAGGTCGTAGAGATGGAGAAACAACCAGAGAAAAGTACACCCGAAATTGACAAGCTAGCAGACTTGTTTGCACGTTCTGGTATAGACCCTAATGACATACTGAAGATTAATCGAGTCAATGTTTATCAAGGTTACATGAAAAACAAAGAGGGTGAGTTTGAAACAACTGATTTGCTTAGTGTTCAATACACACCACGTTCAACTGAACTTACAGAAGATATGTTTATTCATCAAGCAAAGCCTACAATCATTCGTCCCAGTAAAAGTACAGCCAAAAAACCAACTAACGAAAAACTAGCTATTATACTTCCGGACATACAGGCAGGCTTCAGACAGTATGAAGACGGTTCTCTAGACCCTATCCACGACACCAAGGCACTAGATATAGCGTTGCAGATTATTAAGGACACTAAACCTGACCAAGTTATTCTAAATGGAGATAATTTAGACTTTCCGCAACTTGGTAGGTTTGCACAGGAGAACACCTTTGGTACTACACTTAATGCAACACTAGATTACGTACACCAGTTCCTAGCACAGATTCGGGCTAATGCACCCGACACCAAAATAGTTTATTTGGCAGGCAATCACGAGCTACGACTCAGCAAATACATCATGCAATATGCTGAGAAGCTTTACGGAGTGCGACAAGCGGGCACGACCGATAGAGTTCTAACCATTCCTTTCTTACTTAATCTTGCTGACATAGAGTGCGAATACAAATCAGGCTACCCGGCAGCACAGTATTGGATTAACGAACGATTAAAGGCAATTCATGGTAGCGTAGTGCGTCCTGCTGGTAAGACCGCCGCAGCGCTTGTCAGTGCTGATGAAACTTCAACCTTGTTCGGACATATACATCGGCACGAATACGCAGCCAAAACGGCTAAGAACTTCTCAGGAGCAAGATTAGTTATAGCCCAGTCCTTTGGATGTTTAGCTAGAATTGATGGTGCTGTACCAAGTTATGGAAGCGGAGTTGATGAAATGACCGACCAACCAATTCAGGCATGGGAGAATTGGCAACAGGGACTAGGAGCTGTTTATTATAAAGAAGGTGATGAACCGTTTGACTCTCAGCAAATAACAATACAAACACATAACGGGTATGAAACTCGTTTTAACGGAAAGATATATGTGCCAAATGGACAGTGAACATTACGAACATTTAGATGACATAATCGATGAGTTTACAGAACTTGCTACTGAAAAGTACGAGAAAGGGCAACTAGAACATGGCGGTAAGCTATGGAAAAAGTCCGGATTACTTGATATGGCAATTGATGAAGCTATTGACCAAGTTATTTATTTGATTACACTTAAACAACAAATAGAAAAACGAAACTACTAATGGGTGAGCTTCAGTTTGGACATGGAGAAAAACGAGATTTCTATCCTGACTATGCTGGAGTTGATTGGCATGAAGCATGGCTACACGCACACCCTGATTATAAAGATTACCCTGTGTGGGCTGAAACTTATGACGAGTTAGGAGAATTTTGTGAACAACTTAACCAAACAAATTGCGTATTGTATCTTAATAATACTAATCCTGATTTTGATTGTGTGGTAGTCATGGATTATCGAGATGATGGTGGAGACTGGTGGCTACCGCGAATAGGTTTAGGAGATGAAGTATTTGGTATTATGGAAAATGCTATTTGTGATGAAGTTATGGTGGTAACAACTAAATATCCAGCTCAAGCAATTGCTGAATATGTTATGCGTCTTATGTTTAAAGACATAGAATAAGGTATAATAGATAGGTTAAGCGAGGGTATAAAGGCGTAAAGCCGTTATTTTGAATAACTTAGATAAGTGGAAATTCTTTTACGAGGAACTTCCGTCTGCTAAAAAGTTCAAGACTCATAGTAGCTAACATTATTTTTAGCTTCACTAATGATGTCATTAAGCTCCTCTATTGTGAGCTTGTGATACTCCTGTGCTAATTTTTCTAGCTTCTCAGCTGTTCCCTCTCCGTACTTTAAATCTAGTGCCTTAGAGTATTTAAACTGTTCACCTTGATTATACGTATTACATGCTGCGCACTGTGCGTTTACATTCTCGTCATCATAACGCGTTGAGTTGTGCCTACGAGATTGAAAATGACCTGCATGCATCTGCTTGATTGGTAGCCACTTATCGCAAGTTATACATGGAGCATAGTATTCGCCCCCTCTTTTTTGTGCATCTCTGTATCTAACGTACTTAGAAAACCATGTGTCTGCTTTTTTCTTAACTACTGCTACTGTTTGCTTCTTCATTGATGACCCCTCAATTTTAACTTTTAGGTGTTTTGTCTTCCATAATAAAGTTTATAAGTTTTACTGTTTCAACTAGTTTGTTTATTTCTTCATTTACTTCTTCTCGAAGATTAACAAGCTCTTGATATGTTAAGTCATTGACTTCTTCGTAGCTCATTTGTTGTGTGTGTGGTTGTTTTTCCATTTTGTCTTTCAATCGTAATTAGGTGGCAAAAGGTCTTCTCTCTCGTCTTCTATTATAGGACATTGTTCGTTTTCTTCTTGTATAATTCTGTCTATTTCGTGCATAGCTGTTTGAGCAATAGCACCGCGTAGCCTACGATTAGCTGTTTCTTCTTCTTCAGCCGTACATTCTTCTACAAATCTTTTATTGGCAGCTTCACCGCCACCATGCTCACTTCGCCTGCTCATTTTGAAACCTTTTCTCAAATCTTTTCATCATTTCATTATACGCCTTTTCAAAATCAAACTTCTCAATATATGGATTATCCCAAAATTCTGCGCTAAACTTTTTGTTCTTCCTTTTTACTTCGTTCATCAAATCTGTCCTCACTTAATACCCTAGTTTTTAAAACGTCTTCTAAAGCTTGCTGGAGCGAGTCAATAACTTCTTGAGCCGTATCACCTACAAAATCAATAGGTTCTTCAGTCATACTATAAGGTAGTTTTTTGGAATTGTAAAAAACCTCATGAAGTGCATAGTAATAACCCACCCTGGCTGCGCGCTTAACTATCCGATAATTCCATTTCATCTTTCTTTCCCTTTCGTATTTCAATTGCTTTCTTTACTACTTCTGGGTCGTTGAATCCACCGCCATTATTTATTTTGCGTTTAGAAGCAACATATCGCATTTGCTCACGAGCTTTGTCTTCTCCAACTTTAGACACTAAATTCTCGTAGTAACTAGGCATATTAAAATGGTATTTCTGAAAGGTCTATATCATTAACATATTCGTCTGTGTTGCCATACTCATCTACAGGAGGTTTCTTGGTTGCTTCTTTCTTAGCTTCTACCTTAGCTTTGAGCTGTTGACCAATTTCTTCAAACTTTTCTCGACCCTCAGTTGTTGGTGGGTTTTCCACTTGATTTAATTTAGCACCAATCTGTATAAGTTTGCGTGCAGCAGCTTCAATGTAGCCCCAGTGCTGTGAACTTTGTGGGAGCATACCTTCTACTGAACAGAATGTTTTAAAGACTAATCCGAGCGTAATGCTCTTTTCATCTTTAGCTGTCCAACTTGACTTGCCGGCTTTAGGTGTAAAACTTCCTTCTTCCTTTGGTGCTTGTCTTACATATGTCTTACCTTTGGCATTGGTGTAAACTTCTACGTCACCTTCCCAACCTTCTACTGCTATTTTGTCGCTCATTGTCTTATACAGGTCGCGTACACCATCTATTTCTAGTTTGATAGTGTAGATAGTCAAATCACTTCCCGGAATCTTAAATGGGTCTTCCGCTACATATACTGTTTTTACATTCTTATAAATCATCTTTTGCTCCTTTTACTTTTTTTGCCACCTTTAGCACCTGCTATTCTTGCTCGCTCACGTCCTGTTAGTCCGTCTGCACCAACTATGCTGTCATTAGCAAAGCCACCTGTTTTACCTAGCTTGCCACCTACTGCACCAATTTTAGAGTAAAAGTCATCTCCGTGTCTTGCTTTGTTGGTTGCTGCTGCGGCTAGTCCACCTGCTTTTGTTCCTGCCATATTATTCCCTTTCTAATATTTCTAAATCTTTAATAGGTACTGAGTATACTTTTCTATCGCCGTGTGGCTGTGCGGTATACGTCTTAATCTTTTCGCCGCTCATATAAAATGGCTCTGGAAAATATCGTTCGCCATTCTTGTTTACACATGTAATGTTAATTTCGTTGTGCTGTCCTATTTTCCAATCAGCTAGTAGGACTGTTCGGTCTTTCCAACGTGGTGCTAGAATTTCTAATTTATTTGCTACTGTTAATCTAGCTAACTTCATCTTTTATCCAATCTGTTAAATCTGCATAGTCCCACTGTGTTCTATCAGACTGTGAGTTTATATCTGCCCAATCTTCTTTAGAAAGGTGGGTCGAGCCATAGTATTTCGCCATGCTTTTTTCTTTCTTCTTCTAACAGATGTTCCCAAGGTGGTATTACTTCATCTGGGTTGCCTAACCAATAATCTTTCATAACTTTTCCTTCCTGCTTATACTTTACTACTACGACACGTTATTGTCAATAGTTATATATACTTCTTTCATCTATTTCTTTATCTAGTGCATCTTCAACCTCATCTTTTATAAGTTGTTTAATAGCCCAAATTAGCTCTATAGGTACCTTTTTCATACCTTTATAAGCTTGATAAGGGGTCATTAAAGCGTTTGCTATTTTTTCATCTAAGCTCATATTTTCTCCAATTTAATTACTTGATATGCTTTACCTACTTCAATCATCGACTCCCGCAATAAGGTCGACGATTCGCCTAAGTCTTCCAGATTTTCCTTAATGTACGCGTCTACACTTGGCTTGTGAGGCTCTAGGAACGTGTCTAACAGGTCTTCATCAAAAACCTGCCTCATTACTGCCTTATTGTAATTAAAACGCTGTACGGAGCTTATACGGAAGCGAAAATTATCGCCCTCATACACACCTTTATAGTTCACAATGTTTTCTACCAGTGGTTTCAGTTGGTCTTTTGCACGCTCTAACGCTTTTATAGTCTCGTTGATTGTACTCCAGCTAGCTATCATTTCTTCTGCTGTGTCGGCTGCAAACTCATATACTTCGCCGGTAAGTTTGTTTAAACTCTGTATCATTTCTTTTTCCTAAAGAATAAAAAGTATATTAAACCGCATATAAGTATGTAAGTCATTTAAACCTCCTGTATAAATACATAAAGAAAGCAATTAGCAAACAAAGCCCTGCAATAAACAATATCGCTAAATCTAAAAAAAATAACATTATGTAAAATCTAATCGTTTCTAGGAAGTTCATTGTTTTCCACCACTAGTTCGCTTAATTGTTCTATTATTTGTAATAAATCAAAAATACTTTTACTCAGCTTTACGTTTAATTCATCTTGTTGCATAGTTGTACACCTCCTGTAATAGTTTATTTATTAAAGCTACTTGTTCTTCTTGCGCACTAATTACGCCATCAATCAAATCATTGATTATTTCTACTTGTTGGTTCACTTTTTCCTCTTAGTTTCTGGAGGTAATGACGCCATAGTTAGTTTATATAGTCCGTTTTTGTCTGAGTAGAGCCACGGGAACTCTATTTTGTGCTTTAGCTCGCGTAATTCTTTAGACATATAAAACATATATCCAATCACAAACGCTTGTATTAAAGTTAGTAAATACACCATTATAAACTCATTACCAGTTTAAAAAACTCTTGGAGTGCTAGTTCTTTTCTAACTACTATCACTTCGTCACTCTCTATATATTTAACTGCTATTAACATAACTTCTCCTTTTATTTAAACACTTCCGCGAACTACACCCAACTTGTAAAGCTAATGGGAGGCATCTTGCTCGGTATATCGGCTGTGCCTCCGGTCACTTCGTGTAAGTAGAGATGTACTAGTCAAGTAAATGACTATGCTTATATCATACATCAGCATATTGCAGTTGTCTATATCAATCTATTTAAGTTATCCACAGTCATATTTATTATAATAACGTTATAATATTATAATAAAATCGTAAGTTTCTAGCTTATGAAAATAACATCTATTTTAATTATTTGATATAATATAAGAGCAACTCAAAATAAGTTGTAACTTTTCCTTTCAGAGAAAGCACAGACACCCCCAAATAAAAGTCTGTGTTTTTTCTTTTTATATCTTTATTTATTTTTAACCATAGAAGCGCCCTACCCTTGTGCTAGGGAATATCAGGTTTTAACTTTTATTTTATTGCTGTACTTACTTACTGTATATTGCTAGAATAACTATTTTTAATTACCCTAGCATTTGACCAAGTTGACGTTGTAGGCGCTATTATCAGAGCTTGGATTTCTACACACTAATTCGATTACCCTCAATCTATAAGTTGCAAACAGTTTTAAAGCTTGTTAAAGCCGGCAACAAAGTTGCTCATAGTGCTGTAAACTATTTTATAAAAGTATTTTACTATTTACTTATTATGATTACATATGCTATTATTTATTTAGCAAACTTTATAAGCGCCCCCACTTTAATCGGTGGGGTTTCTTATTTGCAAACTTTATCAGCAAATAGTACCTAAAGTTATACACCTAAAGCTTTTTAAATGCAAATAAAAAGAAGCCCGGAACGGCTCCTAATTATTTATAAAAAAACTCACAACTGTTTCTTTATGTATTCTGTTGAGGGAATATATTTATTTTACGCTTATATTTATTTAAATGCAATAAAAAAAGAGGGTATTTCTACCCCCTCTCTTTATGAACTTTATAAACAACAGCGCTCTATTATTATCTCTAAGCTAGCTTTTAAAGTTCTTTTATTTCTTTTTGCGTATGCTTTTAGTAGTTCTTTATACTTTTTGTCTATTAGCAGTATAGCGTGTTTATCTGGGTCATAGCTCATTGTTCAAACTCCTCTCTGTACTCGTCGGTGTCGTCATAGTCAGGGTCTTTTTTAAATGGTGGCATTATTTAGCCCCCTCAAACTCTACCTGCCATACTTCGCGTATATAATCAGCAGTAAAGTATTTGTATTTTGTAGCCCTTGCGTCATCAAGCGACCAAAAGCGACTTCGTAAACTATTTAAACTTTCGGGTTTTTCCCACGTATCGCCCATAAAGTCCGTATTTTGCAAGTCAATAACTTTATACTTTTTCATATTCGCCCCCGTTGAGT
>Ga0114962_10004268_pt1 | contig 11378 bp, 15 predicted proteins | sample C_130820_MF_Meta_FD_87017 | JGI IMG/M metagenome (GOLD analysis project Ga0114962, IMG submission 87017) | Freshwater microbial communities from Lake Croche, Canada to study carbon cycling - C_130820_MF_MetaG | ecosystem: Environmental > Aquatic > Freshwater > Lake | place: Lake Croche, Canada... | reverse complement strand
TATTGTTAGAATCACTCATTTATTATATAAAATGGATATATAATAAAATAGTATACGATTCATAATTTACACTCTTGAATAATTAAACCCTCCTCCATATTGGCGGGGGTTGTATTTAAGAGTAATTGCCGTTGTAAATGTAATAACACACCATTATGTAAGTGCTATTTACATAATATAGATTGTTTAATTATTATCGCTTGTTAATTTCTTGCCAAACTAATCGCAGATATCAGCAATACTCCCATAGAAATGACACATGCTATGTATAATTGATTTTGTTGAGTAAATTTGGTAGTTAAATCTGAATTATATACGTCGGTTAAACTAGGTGGTAGTGGAGTATTATATAATAATACATTACCCGCATAATCATATTTATTATCTTTTTGTAATTGGGCTGATAAAGTATTATATTGTATATTATCATAATTTTCTCTAAATGTTTCATTTTGTAAGTTTGTTGTTTCTGGAGTAGATTTTTTAGTTTCTTTAATTTCAGAATAAAGTAATTGAACCATAATGATATATTATAAAGACTTATATTTTTTGTTTTACAATTTAACAAAAATATAGTATATCATTGAAGTTGCTAAAACCGCCCATAAAATACTGGCGTATTGAGTTGAATTATAATAAGTCATTTTGTAGTCTGGGTTATACAATTTGTTTGTTTTTGCATCTAACGCAGAACGCATGGAAACCATATCATTATAAATCATATTATATAATAATATTACATAAATAATTCGGATTTTTGCGTTTTTATTTGTATAAAATTACATAATTATTATATATCAACATTTACATAGATGCAAACCTATTTACCGTTTATTGTATTTGGAATTATTTTGTTCTTATACATTCAAATCATTCAGCATTATGCACGTAGCGAAGATTTAGAAATATATGAAATGGATTATATTAATAACGCACAACTACAAGATGTTTGTAATATGAAACAACCCGTGATTTTTAATTATGCGAATATTCATCCCGAATTTATGGATAACACGTCTATTCCAAACATTACCAATAAATGTAATCAAAACGAAATTAAAATTAAAGATGTCAATGATTATTGGAAAGAAAAAACGACGAATGTTTCTGGAGAACAATATTATGAACCTGTAGATTATTTTACGTTGCCATTTACAAGTTCTCATTCATTTATGAAATCGGATGCGAAATCGTTATATTTTTCGGAAAACAATTCGGATTTTATTGAAGAAACGGGTTTAGATAAAATATTCCAAGAATGTAATTATTATTTAAAACCGCCCAATTTCATAATACAAACTAAATACGATATTGGAATCGGGTCTATACAAACAGAAACCCCACTTCGGTATCATACAGATTATCGCAAGTTTATGATATTATCACAAGGTAAAATACACGTTAAAATGACACATTTTAAAAGTAGTAAATATTTGAAAGTAATCAAAGATTATGATAATTATGAATACCGTTCTCCTATTAATGTTTGGACTCCTCAACAACAATATATGAATGATATTTCCAAAATTAAATTCATTGAGTTTGATGTTTTTGCGGGACAAGTGTTATATATCCCCCCTTACTGGTGGTATAGCATTCGTTTTTCAAATGACCCGAATACGGTGGTATCTACCATTTCGTATAATTCAATTATTAATATATTAGCAAACGCCCCAGATATTTGTAGATACTTTTTACAACAACAAAATATTCAAAAAACACCGGTGAAAAAAATGGTTCATCCGTCTCCACCTACAATGAACTCGTCTATTTCAGAAAAAAACGACATTTCAACATCGTCAACTAATCCTATAGAAACCGTTATACAAAATATTGCGGATTCATCTAATCCAAACCAAATCATTACAAACGCTGGAGTATATTCCAATAAATCTATAAATCTATAGTTTTCAGATTTACTTCCTCATGACTTCGTCGCCTTACTGCTTTTTATTTTTCTTCTCTTCTTCTCTTCTATCATTTTCCATTTTATTATCTGTGCTATTTATTACTACTATATCATCTCTACATACCGGACATTCTATTGGACCACTATACATATCCGTCTCATCATCATAACCATAACCACAACTATTATTCACTTGAAGATTTTCCCAACAGATCATACATAACGAATGCTTACACGGTGTCATAGTTATGGTATTTTCATTACATACACAACATTGGTTAGTTTTTGATACTTTTACATTAGGTAAGTGTTTAAACATTCCTCGTAATGCTATTTTCATAATAGTCATTGATTTTCCTTTTTTTACAAATCTTCCTTCATATTTATCAAATCTTATTTGTTTTAAATATAAGACTGCTGACATAAACGCCATTACATAATCGTGAAATGTTAATATTTCGTTCCATCGGTGTATTAATGTTTCTTCATCATATCGGTAATAAGACCAACAATTATCCTTACATAATTTGCTTGATATTATAACCAATTTCGCGGATGATACCTTAAATTCTAATAGTATATTTGCCGGTAAATCATCAATCATATTTACTCCTAAATCTGTTAATTTCGAATTGTAGTATAAACCATCTGTACATTTATATAATAAACTTTTGTCTTCCATATTATTCATATACACTCCGTATATGAATGATAATTTGTCTTGGTTCTCCCCAATAAGGTTGTTTAATTTCTCTCGGTTAATTGGGTTCATTTTATATCGCTTTGTTGTTATTATGCTTTAAATAAATTAAAAAAACTGACATCAATTTTTTGATGTCAGTTTTTTATACACCATTTTACATTTCAAACGCCAAATATATAAAATAATTTACAAACTATCTAATATTTGTTGAACTCCAAATTCAACCATATACTCTGGAAACTCTTTACCATAAGCAAACCGACAGAAGGGACATTTTATTATTCCATTATTTGTCCTAAAAATGCTTATATAACAATCAATACACCATTCACTTGCACACTTTGTGCAAGTAACTCTTCGTTTTTGTATTTCCTTTGTGGAACAAATATAACATTGGTCATTTCTTTCATTACTCATTTTTACGTCAATATGTCGTTTAATTTCATCCCAAGTATTACAATCTAATATAGTCATTATTGCTTTTTTATTTGTAAATATAATTTGAAGGTCTCCTGTAATTTCATGTTTTTTAAATTGTATTTTTTCATTAGGCAAATAATCTTTAATTTTATATATTAATTGATTACGATTAAATTTACTCATATTATTGTTATATTATTTAATAATATAATATTTACATCAATTTTGTAGACCTTTTTTATTTCAAACTCTTGTAAATTGGAACATAAACCATTTGTGTTATCTGTAAAACATTTAGGTTTCACAATAATAAATAATTACACAAACCAATAATATATAAATATTGATTATTATTATATATGAAAAATATTACGTTTCCAATTAGATATCTACCAAAATCATTGACTAGAAGAGATAAAAATACACAAATTAATATGTTATTGAAATCAAGAAGACAATATAAAAAAGATAAATATTATACACGAAAACGCATACCATCCTATAAAAACAAAAAATCAAATCATATATTAAATGCTTACAATATGTATAATATTACATCATTAACACCGAATGAGGAGTTGTCAAAGAAAACGGGTTGTTCTGTGTCAGCATTACGGAAAATCGTAAAGAAAGGAGAAGGTGCGTATTATTCATCTGGTTCAAGACCAAACCAAACAGCACAATCGTGGGGTCTCGCACGATTGGCGAGTTCATTAACTTCTGGAAAATCCGCATCAGTTGATTACGATATACTTAACAAAGGGTGTAATCATAAAAAACGAGCATTTATTCTTGCGAATAAGTCAAGAAAACAATATAAATATGGTCGGTCAAAAACACCAAAAATAACGGTTTCTACATTGTAATTGGTCCATATATTATTTACCATTATTTGTGAGACATTATAAATGTGTAAAACCTAATAATATAAAAACAATATTTATTACATATTATTATGAAAATTAGATTTTTACCAATTAGATATGTTCCAATTAGATATGTTCCAATTAGATATTTACCAAAAAAAATAACAACACGAAATAAAAATAAACAAATTAGTATGAAATTACAATCAAAACCCCTATATAACAAACATAATAGTAATTGCTTACCAAACGATAACCTATCTAATACAAATGTAAGTACGCGTATCGCAGGGTCGTTAATTGTAATATTAGCTAGTGTGTCCTTGGTAATAGTATGTTCTGTATAATATAATAATAACCTTATGTCAAAACCATATTTATAAATAAACAGTTAATTAACATACACCGTTCAATCGTAATATTACCTATTTATTATTTATGGCAGATACGTCTTACATCTTCGGTACAAACTCCTATACAAAACCGTTCAATTTCATTGGTTTGTTCGTCGGGTTCATATCCATACTTTTCATAATATTGTTCTCTACTTTCTTCTGAAATAAAATCAATTTGTTTAGTTTCGTGATTCAACGTTCCACCCGCATTTTCAATGCGGGTTTTCCAAATAGGCGATTTTGCCGAATAATATTCCCAGTGATATAGCCACGAATGTAATAATTCGGGTTTGTTTGCGGGGTTTATACCAATAACTTTTTCGGAGATTTGTTTGTTAGAATTTGTATCAAACAAATGATTACATTGATGAGAATCCACATTATAAATAGGATAAACGCATACTTTGGATAAGAACCTCCAATTTGGACGCATATTATCCTCGTCACATTCTTTTGTTTTATATTTTTCAATATCTTTTTCCAAATACAGTATTTTGATGGGTTTTTTTTTCGCAGTTATCGTTTTTTCGGGGTTCTCAATATAATAACATGAATGAAAACTTAACAAGTTTCTAATTATGGTTGCTAGAATACTATCTTTTGAATTATCGAGTACCCATTCGTTATATTTTTCACTGATAAATTTTTTGAAACTCGGATTGTTTTTTTTGTAAAAAACTTCGTACATATATACTACCAAATCAATCGTTTCAGTAGTAAACCCCGAATAATACAATTCGTATCCCCAAAATAAAGATTGTTCTATTTGATTGTCTAGCAAAGATAATACGAGAGAACACGACACCGAATATTTATCGTATAAATATCGGGTGAATATTGCGGGAGACCCGTTTAACGAGATATTCTTTAGAACAGGTTCGTTCATTTGTTTAGTAATGATTATTTGTTTATTAGGTAATTCATTTATTACTTGTCAATTTTGTAAATTATGTAATTGCAATAATACAAATGTAAAATAATGACTGATTGTGTAATTATTTTAGCATTTACGATAATTACACATAAATATATTATGTTATTATATTGTATATCAAATGGTTCAACATAAGAAATCCAATAAAAACCGGAAAATACATAGAAAAACGCAAAAAAACCGGATACCTCCAAATAACCCGTTTTCGCAGAACTCACATACACGTCATATCGTGAAAATATTTATGGAAATTTTGAATATGGTTAAATTGTATCATTGGAAAACGCGGTCGTACGCACAGCATAAAGCGACAGATGAATTGTATGCGAAATTAAACGAACATATAGATACATTTGTAGAAGTGTTATTAGGAAAAACCGAATCGCGAATTAAATCTATTGAAGATAACTTGCCATTGATAAATGTAAATACGGTTGACGATTTCAAAGAACGCGTTTATGAATATAGGGACTTTTTAATTGATATGAATATTTATTTGGATTCTAAAAAAGATACGGATTTGTTAAATATACGTGATGAATTATTGGGAGATATAAACCAATTCTTATATTTAATGACATTTGATAAATAGTCGTTCTACATTTTAAAGACGACGCAATATAAAAAAAATATAAAAACAATATAATTGTTTTTATATGATGGACGAAGAACTAATTGAAGTATTATATAATAGATGTTATGGCGGTTGGGGAATAAGTGAAAAAGCAGTGGAGTTGTATAATTTACGAAATGAAAATAGTAATCCTCTAACAACGTTGGATTCGGACGATTTGTGTAGGCATGACCCAATCCTTATTCAAATATACCATGAATTAGGTAAAGAGTTTAATGATACATATGCTAGAATACAAATTAAAAAAATTCCAAAAATATATGAAAATTATTACTATATTCGTGATTATGACGGGTTAGAATCTGTAAACATAGATTACACTAATTATAATAAATTGAATGCCGTATGTAATAAAATAAAAGAAATATTACAAAGCACTGATGATAATACCATAAAAATAAACGAAATGACTGATTTTATATCGTCATTTAAGATGTAAAACGGTCTATTATTACATTGCAAGGTAAAAAATAAATATCAATATATAGAGATTATTATTATTGATGTATTGGGCGTTTATTATTATTGATGTATTGGGCGTTTATTATTGATGTATTGATATTTTTATTTATTCATTTTATTATCGTAACATATTTACACGATTGAATAATTAAATCCATAAGTATGTCGGATTTAATTCTTCCAATTTAACATTCCATAAATACTTGCTAACGAGTTCAATCCTTCAGGATATCTCCCCCGAATTTCAAAATGTCTTAATGATGCGTACTTGCGTCTTTCTAATAACTGTTCCTGTCTTTTTTTATATATTTTTTTCCACGTTCGTTGGATTAGTTTTAACCAATGCGTTTTTACCAATACATAATATTCCCCTCGTTTTCCTATCCGAATTTTCAATATTTCTAAAATATTATTTGAACTGAAAAACGAGGAGTTCGCAAAACAATAATTCATTATTGAATCGTAATTATATTTATAAAATGAGGATACCGATACACTTACCGACAATATGTATGCTCGTTTATTTAATGCGGAAACCCCGATAACATACTGATTGTGTTTTTTATCCTTTTCGTAATACTCTTTTTCGTTTTCCATAATATCTTCTATTACTGCGTCGTCGTCAAACGTTCCGTAATCTGAATCGTCGTCCATATCCATATTGAGTTCGTTATTATCCGTATTATTCATATATTAACTTGTATAAAATTGATGTAAAAAACGTCGTACAATATAAATCAATTTTATAAAAGTCTTTATATAAATCGTATTATCAATATGAATTTCATTTTGTCAAATTACATTGAAACCGAAAAATGTAAATTAACCAGCGAACTTATTTATCTCAATAAATATTTATCGGTGGTCTATATACAACAATCCAAATTATTCCCGAAAATAACCAAATTCGTGTATTTACAATCAGTGTTATCAAACCCCTTCTACACCGAAACCAATAAAACCGACTTCTTGGATTTGTTTTGTAAAACGCAAAACCACTATTTCGCATTCAATCGTATGGTGTTTATCTGGAAATTCAAACGGGCAAATATTATTATTAGCAACGATTTGTTATTAAACCCGATTTACGAAACCGATCTCACAAAAACTCTCGCCATTATATTCAATAAAAATAAATATTTGTTTTCACTCACCGATTTAATTAATATTTCAATGAGTGCATTAACCAACTCTCCGAATTATTTCACCAACCCACTTCCCATTAAAAACCCATATACGAATATTAAATTCAATGAAACCTCTCTATATAATATATATTTCTTCATTAAACGCAATTATTGTATTATGCCTCAACTCATTCATAATTATTTCTTGGTGAATTTTAAATTAAAACAATACTTGTACGAAAACGAAAGTATCATTCGCAATTATGTTATAAAGAATGTTCTCAATACATCCACTAATAAACAATTGAAACGCGATATTTTAGTAATGTTGAAACCGCGAGTGTATATTAATTCACAGTTTCAAATAGATGAACAGTTCCCCTCTGATTTACTTGTACGAGTGTTCCGTCCATATCTAGAATTACACTATATAAACTCGTTTTCAGACAATGGAGATTATCGCGACGAATCCGCGTATAAATTATCAAAATTATTACTCCAATTTTATAAAGTTAACCCGCATTTCGGAAGAAAACGAATAAACCTATCCGTGAAAACCCAATATGATTTTGTGAAAAAACAGAATGTTAAAATAAAAACGAAAACCGTTTCATTCAATACCAAACATATTCCGTACCATATTTTGGTGAAAGGAATTCAGGAGTTCGCTGAACCGACCGTTTCTCACAATATAGTGGTTCGCGAAGATGTTTCAGATACCGAAGATGGAGAAGTAAGTGAAACTGATAATGAAAGTGAAAGTGAAAGTGATGATTATAGCATTATTGATAGCGATGATTTATACTCTGAATAAAATATATAACAATACATAAACGTAAACTAGAGAGAATAAAAATAACATTGGCAATATTAGACAGAACATAGAACAATTACAAAGCGAATAGTTGTAATTGTTTTGTATAACGAACGAATTGGTATATAATACAATGAGTGAATGTATAATACATATAATTAAACGCCCGTTCAATAGTATCGTATCCAGAATATTCCCCAGTAGAGGTATAAAATGAATTGAAACGAAACAACCTATTGAATTGTTGGGTTGTTTTATTTTATTTTTTTATCGGTGTAGGCGTTTAGATGTTTTGGTTTTGCGTTGGCGACCTTTTAATTTTTGTTTAGTTTTGTTGAGGAGTTTTTTGCGACGATTATACCCGTCAACTAGTTTATTTGGGTTTCGACCACCTTTTTGCTCGTTGTTTCCAATATCTTCTTGCGTGACTTTTGTTTCCTCATTGATTGGAATACCTTTATTTTGTATATTTTTATTATATTCATTTAATAACAACTGTAATAATTCACTTAAATTTGTGTAATCGTTTTTGTCGTTTAAATTAAAATCATTTTCAACATATGTATTATTTGTTATGTTTAATTCATTCGCAACCTTAATATTATTGTCAGCATCTTTTTGAATTTTTAATGTTATATCATTAATTACATCACTTGAAATCTTATTTAACGACATTTTTACCGAACTAATCGCAGATTCAATTAAATTTTTATTTATATCTGGATTAACCCCAAACCCAGTTATAGCATAAAACCTACCACTAGATACATACTGTACATATCCACTTTTGTTGGTTAGTGTTAATGATAAATCCTCGGGGATTTTAATTACATTTACCATTTTAGGCAATGTTTCCACAGGGTTTGATTTATCATTATTTTCATTATCTGTTTTTTCACCATTATCAGCCATTTTATACTTGTATTATAATATATTATAATATTATAATATAACAATATGTCCTAAATTATTATTTACCGTATTTTAGTAAAAACAATAAATAAATCAGTAAAATTCACTTATCATATCCATTGTAATTATTATGTAAACCCCTAAACCAATTTACTCCAACACACACCCCTTTTATCATAAATGCGCCATTACTACCACCCATTATTCCAATTTAACATCAAAACATAACGGAATATTCTCACTATCCACAATTAATAATAACGGGTCACGATCCATTTGTGAAATCCAGAAATAGTAGGCGTTCTTTATTATGGAAAACCCGATACAGTACTCTATCCCAATATTGTTAAAATAAAACGAGTTTGAATATTGAATTGGAACAAATGTATTTTTATCCAATAAAACCAATACGTGATAATAATAATAAGCATCCAGTGAATATTCGCAAAAATGCAGTACTCCCACCATCCCTCGTTCGGTTTCTACAAAAGTGGAAGACCCACGCATTTTATTAAACAGTGGAGAACCGATTGATTGTTTTAACGAACGGGTAGTTCCGTATAATATTTGAAAAGGATTCCATTTGTAAATAAACCGTTCTTCGGAATTAAGCGAAATCTGGATAGGTATCCAGTTTTTTTCACAATTCGTAGTGGATATATCAAGATTATGTAAAATTGCGCCATTCGCCAATTTACATTGATGCAAATCCAAATCACCCGAAATCATACAATTATATTTATAAGGAGAATAACCGCACGACGTTGCGATGAACCTAGTCGTTCCGTTAAAAACGTACATACGAATGTCTTCCAATCCGTTTGAAATTTTATCATTAAACTGTTCTAACCCCAATCGCGAATCGTCTAATTCTGTATAATACATAGGTGTCATGGTGGTCGGGTCAAGTTGAGATAAAAAGTGTTTATTTTTAATAATTCGCATAGGGTCGCGAATGGAATAACTACATTTTGGACCCAATACATAATTCACATATCGAGTAATTAACCAATGTTTATTTTCGTGAAACAAATACGATGCGGAAGAAGGATTGTATAAAGATAGCTTTGGATAATCATAAGATTTTAATGAAACGCCACTAAACATAGATATATTGGTGGAAAAATATTGCGCGGGTAATGCCGTAATAATGGAATCGTTGTGATGTGCTTTATACCATAGGGGGTTCCAATCTTGTTCTATTTCCAACCACGCCCAGAAATTCATTTCCCACGCCAATTTGTTATATTTTTCAATAAATTTTGGGAAACAATTTATATACAATTCGCACAAATGAAGAACGGATTTACAATTTCCTATAAAAAACCCTCCACAAAACCGCCAACATACATTTTCGGCAATACATTCCATCGTATTATATGAACGTTTGTATTCCCAACAACCCGGAATGGCAATACCATCTAAATTAATTGTGCGTTTGGAGAGTATCTTTATATATTCCAAGGTTCTCTGTTTGTCGTTAAATAGTAGTGTAATGTTACTGTTTAACCAACAAATATGGGTATACTCATTGTCATTTATAGATTTTATCACTTGTTGTATAAAATCCATATTGGAATACATTTGAAGTATGTATGATTCGGTGTCTTTATTTTTATTGCGATTGTGAGGAAGGGTATAATTTATCCGAGAAGACGTTTTATAACTCGTTAATTCGGAAACATCGTTCAATGCCGTGATTTTGAGATTATCGGGATAGGCATTCTCCAATTCGGTAACGAAATCAATGTAATTCGACAAAACGAATAATCGTAAATGAATACCTGTATTAAGTAAATCGGTCAAACTGGAGATATAATCGGTAATTGTTAATGAGTATTCAATATGTAAAAGAGAACTTACAAAAATGATTTGAGAACGGGTCATTACAATAATTGGGTCGTATTCTTTATGTAGTTTTATTCTAAAAAATTGATTGGAAAACGATGATACAAAATAATGATACAATACTTAATTATAATAATAATAATGACACAGGCAATGACAACAAACGATAACAGTTCAACCAATATGGGTGTTTTACCCAAAATAGTGAGAGTATTAATATTTGATACAGAAACAACTGGATTGTTTCCAAAATGTAAGAATAATATAGACGAGTTTCCGTATATTACTCAATTAAGTTATATCATTTACAACGTTGAAACCCACCAAATTGAAACCATATATAATAATTATATA
>Ga0114962_10004267_pt1 | contig 11379 bp, 6 predicted proteins | sample C_130820_MF_Meta_FD_87017 | JGI IMG/M metagenome (GOLD analysis project Ga0114962, IMG submission 87017) | Freshwater microbial communities from Lake Croche, Canada to study carbon cycling - C_130820_MF_MetaG | ecosystem: Environmental > Aquatic > Freshwater > Lake | place: Lake Croche, Canada... | reverse complement strand
TTAATAATATATGCACGATGAATGTAAACGGTTTACATTATACATAAAAAGTTTATTCCCTAATTTTTTTAAAAACTCTACTGTATTAGATGTTGGCGGAGGTGATATAAATGGTAATAATAGATATTTATTTGATAATTGTATTTACTACGCTAATGATTTAACTGATGCTCCCAATGTTAGTATTGTTTCAAATACAAAAGATCTTCCTTTTCCAGCAAACCATTTTGATACAATTGTATCAACAGAATGTTTTGAACACGATGCTGAATATAAAGAATCGTTATTAAAAATTTATGAGATGTTAAAACCTAATGGCCTTTTTTGTTTTACGTGTGCTTCAACAGGTAGACCAGAACACGGTACACGTAGAACTTCTTATTTTGATTCGTACGGCACAATAGGCAATATTGCTGTTTTTAGCGATTATTATAAAAATTTAACTGAGATTGATGTTAATGAAATACTTCCATTTAATGAATTATTTATAGAATGGAATACATATTACAATTATAATACAAAGGATCTTTATTTTTTTGGTATTAAAAAGGGAGATAGTAATAATATTGAATATAATGTTCCTAACTTTAGTGATAACTTTGTAATAAATACGAAGGAAAATATAACTGCTTTACAAAAACCGGATTTGTTAGAACATATTTCTAATTATTCTACGAAGATAATGTCATTAGGTTACACAACAGATTATCCATTTCCTTATGCAATGATTGATAATTTTTTTAAACAAGAATATATTCCTAATATTTTAAATGAAATAAATAATTTAGATAGCCAAAATGCTGATACTAAGTTTTTACAGAAAGGGAATGAATTTAATAAATTTGCGTTTAATAATAATCTAGGGACATTATTAGATTCTATTTTTTCAGAATTAAATAGTAAAGAATTTATTTCGTATATTGAAAAGTTAACAGGAATTAAAGATTTAATTTTTGGAGATACATCATTATTAGGAGCTGGTGTTCATAGAATTCATAAAGATGGTTATTTAAGCATGCATACTGATTTTAATTCATACGTTCATAAGGATCATGGTAAACTTGACCGAAGAATAAACTTGTTAGTATATTTGAATCCAGATTGGAAAGAAGAATATAATGGTCATTTATTTTTAGGTAATAAAAATAATATGACCATTACTAATAAAATATTACCTATATTAAATAGATGTGTTATTTTTAATACAACAAGATCTAGTATTCATGGTCACCCTATTCCATTAAATACACCAAACGAATCAATATATCGTCAATCTATTGCTGTGTATTATTATACAAAAAATACAAATGGCGAATTTGACTTTGAAGGTGATAGAGACCATTCTACTATATGGTACGGTATCTAATTTAATAATATAAACATTTATATTATTAATATGTCATCACCCAATTTTTGCCCAATTCCCATTTTGTCCTTATAATGCACATAGATTATGCATTGCTGTCTCGAGTAAATTTTCCAATGTACTAATTTTATACGTCAATGTTCAATTATAGAGTTCTGCGATGTGTTTACTTGAAAATATGTGTGAAATAAGATAACCTTTTGCTTTGCACCAGCTATTTTATTATAATTACGCGAGCACTACGACTCCAACGTTTATTTTGATTTTCAATTTAGCGTAAACCATCTGATTTGCAGTTTCGAGACAATATATGTATGGCTTTCTCTTTATATTCTATTTGTGTTTAAAATTACAAATTGTTATGTTGGAAAAGTATAAATGGAAAAGGAACGGGAAAAGGAACTGGAAAAGGAACTGGAAAAGGAACGTGACAAGGAACGAGTTAATGAAGAGGAGAAAAAACCAGAACAAGAAAACATTCAATTAATAATCAATGATTTATTCGATAATAATCAAGAAATTGTAAAATCAGAAACTACTGATGATGAACAATCTAATGATTTAGATAGTTCTTGGTTAAATGAACATGAACGTCTTTTATCAGTTAATGAAAACTATAAAAGAGAACCTATGGAAGAGGTAAATATTTTTTTTATCTACATTAATCGTAACCAATATATTGAAAAAATTATAAACGATAAAATTAATCTAGTTTTATCTGAAGATAAAAAACATTCTTATTTACCAAAAGAATCTTTACTTCAAATCATTCAATCGAGAAAGTTAAAAACATCTTTCTCAAAATATAAATTATTAGATGTCTTAACATATTTAGTTGATTTAGAACCTGAAAACATTCAATCATATTCTAAAAATGAAAATAATGAATCATCATCAAAGTTTTTAAACACGGTTTCTATTATGAACGATATTAAATTTAACGAATCCATATTTATATTTCATGGTATCAATTCTATTTACTTTATATTTGAAGAGATCGAGTTAATAAATCACCGGCATACTATAAAATCTATTCTAAAACCCATTGTGCGCGAAGTTACAGACAAAACTAATACAAAAAAGGTAAGAATACAATTGGGAACCGTAGATAGTTCAAATAAAAAGAAAGGTTTTAAAGGTACTCGTAAACGCATATAAACATTTTATGTTATATAATATTATCTTTTATGGATCCGCTAGATTACCCTATCTGTGAAGTTGATTTATCTTCACATTTTCGAGAACAGATAGTATATTTTTATTTAAACCTAACAAGAAAAAATGACCAAAAACTAATAAAAGAATTAGCTATTTCATTTCATCAGTTTCTTGAACTATTAAAAACTGAAATACGCAAAGATAACCGAATTGTTATTTACCTAGAACTTATGTATAAACTTATTATTAACACTAGAGATATTACTAGTGGAAAAGGAGAACATGATTTGTTTTATATGCTAGTATATGAGCTTTATAAAGAATTTCCAACGTTAGCGATTTACATGCTACACCATTTTATTGAAACTAAAATTGGTAGGTGGCGCGATATTAAATATTTATGCGATTATGTTCGTAAAACATCACCAAAAGGTTATGACGATTCAATAATTGATGTATGTGTCGAATTAATTAATAAACAATTAAAACAAGATGTTGAATCATGGAAGTTTTCAGTAAACGCAGGATCTCGCAGCTATATTTCCAATGTAGCTAAATGGATACCACGTGAAAAAAAGAAATGTGGATGGTTATTTGAACGTCTTTCTTTACATTGGTCAAATAACTATAATAAACGGTGGAAGATTAGTTGGTCTTCACAAGATAGCCCGACCTATCTAAAAGCTGTCAATAAATCTAATAAGATTTACCGCAAAATTATTACCAGAATAAATAAGAACATCGATACGACTGAAATAAAACAGTGTTTTCACCTATGGGATGACATAAATATCAATAACCTATCAAAGTATACTGTAATGAAACAACAGCGACTTTTTTATTCTAGTAACCGAGAAATTTCAATAATAGACAATCCTTACTATTTTGATGATTTTTGTAAGGATGTTACTAAACAGAAATGTTCTAAAACCTATATTGATAATCACCCTGCTTTCCAGCTAGTGAATAATACGAAGAAGAAAAATAATAATGTTGATGAAACAGTTCAGCTACCTATTTCATACTTTATTAAGGAAGCTTTTCGGCTATTTAATAATGGTAATGATAGCCAAAGCAAAGGTTTTCAAATTGAGCGATGCATATTAAATAAGAAATGGCAACAGTTCTCTAATTATAACGTTCATATTCATAACCTATTGCCCATCATTGATGTTTCATATAAAATGCTAGAGAATGATGCAGAATCATTTTATACTGCGGTAGGTTTAGCTATATTGATTTGCCAAAAAAGTAATTATGGGAAACGCATATTAGCTATTGATAATTTACCTACTTGGATAAACCTAGATGAATCTACTGATTTTTACTCTATGGTTTATTTATTTAATGAAAGTATTCGTTCTCGAAATAACACCGCGTGTTCTTTTAAGAAAGGAATTGATTTTTTAGTTGATGCAATTAGCGATTCTGGGAATACTTTTTATAATATAAAGTTACTGTTTCTATCAAATTCACTAGAACTGGATGGTTACTATGAATACATTAAGAAACGATTTACTGATATTAACCATTCCACGCCTGAATTTATTTTCTGGAACTTATCGAAAACAGAGCTATACGAATTACCTACGAATAGTAAGATTTTATTATTATCTGGTTTCTCAGCAGTACCATTAAAATATATATGTTATTTTAGAAATAGCAATACAAATTATGATATTATCTGTAGATTATTGGATAACCCGAAATATAAAATCTTTACTGACTATTTACATAAACTCGTTAATAACTAGAACATAGTATAAATATAATGAATATTTTTCGATGGATCAAATGTGCAGTACCGTATAGTTTCATTGCTATCATAAAGCATACCCTCACTATCTGGTATTCTAAAAATAATATGTTTCTCTATGTCATTACCATGTCTTAATACAATTTTGCCGCCCATATATTGATTATTATTTCCGTAACAAATTCCTCTATCTTCTGGTGTTACATTACTATTAGTATCATAAACATTGCTATTATTCATAGCATTATAAATAACATCATTAAATAAGGTTGGTCCAGTTGCCTTAAAAATATTATTCTCTTTATTCTCAATCCTTTGAACCATCTCCTCTATAATTTTAAGCAATAAAGGGTGTTGAGGACGTATCATAAAACAAAACTGTTCTAAGTTCCTATCACCATTTATAAAAAATATAAATTCATCATTAGGTTGTATTACTGTATTCAAGTTTAAATTAATTGATGCATCAAGGTCTAAATAAACCCCTCCGTATAAATATAATACAATATATCTAATAAAATCACCTTTAGCTGCACCTAATACTAATTGGTGAAATGCATTTAAAACTCTTTCGTGAAAATATTTGCTGATTAATTCTACCCCTTCTTCGTCGGTTACTAATCTATAATCATATTCTTGGTTTATTTTTAGTATTTCCAAAATATTATTATGTAATTGTGGGTGAATCCTATTTGTTTTATATGTTTGTATTAAAGTTTTCGGTATTTTTTGGGGAGATTGTTCTACAGTGGATTTAATAAATATGGGGACTTCAATCATATACATAAAAAAGAAGAATATAGGTAGTATGTTTTTACGAATAACTATTGATTATTTAGATTCACTCGAATGTTATAGAACCTGTTCTTATACGTCTTCTTATAACGATTAATTATGTTTTCAACATCCTGTTTTACGATTTGTTTATTTGCACTAGATTCTTGTATTGTTTTCAATATTTCTTGTTTGTTTTCTATCAAGTAATTATTAAAACACTCTGCTGGAGTTATAGTGCTTTTCTTTACATCGCGATCGATATTTTGAACTGTGTTCTTATTAATTTGATTATTAATGTGTACATCGATTTGTTCTAAAATAAGTTGCGGTAGTTTTTCATAAGATTTTCTATCTTTCTTATCTTCATCTTCTGATTTTGTTGGCTTATTACGGTAATAATATCTTGCACTTTTAAACATTTTTGTTAGCACATCTCCTGTGTATCCTAGATTTTTTAAACGTTTTACTTCATCATTGATGATCGGTTCAATATCTTCCTCTTTAGTCCAATTTTCCCAATTCTCTTTAAAATCCTTACGTTCATCGTATTGATGAATTTTAGAAAACTCATCAATATGTTCTATTATTTCAGCAGAAAGTACATATCTATGGGTACTTAAAATAATTTTACTAGTTTGAGATGATTCCATGATTTTATTAGTTTAAATGTTTATTTAATTGATAAAGCTTTCAATTTTTTACATTGGTTTGTTTTATCCAGTAAATACATTTTTTATTATGAAAATATCTTGGGGTAACTGGTGCCTTAAAAATATTAGTTCATTCTTATTAATTATTAATTCATGGTTTGTTATTTCTATTTTAAGATTAATAAATTCATAGCAGCTATTTGATGCAATTTCTCCAATAGAAGAGTAAACTTGTATATTATTTTTTAGAATTGCATACTGTGACTTATTGTCTAATACTAATAAAATCTCATAAACAATATCGAATTGACTAGTCAATTTTATATTTAATCTATTAGACGTAAAAATGTTTAATTCAAATGCGTTATTAACTATTGGTACGATTAATTCAGTATAAATTATATCTTTTTTACTAGATTTATTGACGATTTTATTCATTATAGAATTTATAGTTGAATCAAATAAACTATGATTTTTATTTAACATTTCTTGCCGTTCTTTCTCAATTAGATGAATATCAATATCTTCCAATATTATATCTTCAGTTGAATCCTTATCAAACTCAATTACGTTTTTAAACTTATAGTAACTATTGGTTTTTTTTTCAATAATTAATGGTGCAAACATAGATAGCGAAAGAGGAATACAACCTGCCATTGTTTTATCGACTCTATCTACATTTAGTGTTACATCACTAAGAATATAATGTGCATTGTATAAAATATTAAATAACTCATATGTATTAATATTTTCGTAACATTCTAATTTTATATTTTTATCTAATCCTTTAAATTGTTCTAAAGAAACATAACGAGATATAGCTTTAATAACAATTATTTTATTATTCTTAGCTTTTAATCTATTAATGATATCTGTAATATAATTTAATAAAATTACTTTTGTTATACATGATATATCATTATTATTACCTAATATAACAATATTAACTGATTGGTTATTTTGTAAATATTCAAGTTTTTTATTGATAGATATAGTAGGGTAAATAGGTAATACATATTCCCTATAATATTTTTCTGAGAAAGGTCTTGTTGCTACACGATGGGTAAATTCTGGGGCTCTAATAATATAATTATGATCTATACAAATAGTTTTATTGTTTACCATTTGATTATTTTTTTTAAACAATGCATCGTCATCTGTAGTTAAAAATATAATATCAAAATTATGTTTCTCTATATCAAAGCAATCGCCTATCTGTTTATATTCTATATGGTATTTATTAAACATTTTTTTATAAGTATTAATATAACCCAATTTATCACCATTGATATCGCAATATATTGTTAAATTATAGTTTTTTACTTTGCAATAATATATAATATAACCAAACATCTCATAATGAAATGTAAAACCACTAAAAATTGCAACTTTTAAAATTGACTGTAATTCTGTAGTTTTTTTATAATCTAATTGCAAAAAATTCTTTAATTTCTCGGTGTTTGTCTTTTCATTAAAATATAAATTTCTTTTATTATATTCTTCATCCATTAAATGAATTAAATCATTCGTTTCGTTATAAATAGGTTCAGATAACATTCGTTTTCTTGCATCTTCACTCATATTAATTACATATTCTACACATTTCTCAAATGATGAGAAATTATCTACGTTAATAAATGCCTTTTTGTTAAAATAATTATTTATATCAGCTGCTCCCCAATATATCGGTATTGCGCCAGAATGAAATGCATTCACAATTTTCTCTGTAACATAACCTATTTTTTTATTATTTTCCATAGCTATAACAAATTTATAATCTTTATAAATATCTATTAAATTATCCGAATCCCAAATTCCTGGCGCTTTCTCCTTTTTAGCTGATACATATTTCCCAAAGCAATTACCATAAGCATGGCATTGGTTTTCACCAGATTTTTCAATAAAAAAATTAAATAAATCTTCCCTTTCTTTAGTTGGACGTGAACTACAATATGCTAATAAATATTTCCTATCATTATTATTGTATTTTCTTGGTTTATTTATAAACGGTGAATAAAGACAAAACGGGATATGTAAATAATTTTGTTTGTCATTTACAGTAGATAAAATATAAAATTTATTTATTCTCTCTTTTCTTTCAAATGGTGGAAAAGATTCACCACTCCAGTAAATGTATTTTTTTGTAATATCGCTATTCCAATCTGGATTATTAGCATCGTGATGTGAATCAATTATAAAATCACATGTACTATCATTTTTATATTCTATTTCAGAATTTGGATATATTTTGTTTACTAAAAACTCAATTGCTTTTTTGCCAAATGTACTTATTCCTTCTAATCCAATTGTTATTTTATTCAACATAACTTTATTTCCAATATTTACAGAAGTAAAGCCATAGTCCCCATCAACCCCATTATTGCAAAATAATGGGTCGGTACATTTCCAACCCATATTTTCTATTATTTTTAAACTATCATTTGCTAATTTAGCCCCTAAGTTATATTCCTTATGTTGTAATTCTATAACCATTTTTGTTGCATTTCGAATTGTATTCGTGGCGCCTTCAAGTATATCTATTTCTGAACCTTGTGTATCAATTTTTATGAAATTTGGTAAAGGGAAACCTCTCTCTTTAACTATTGTATCCAATGTCTTTGCTTCCATTACAATATACTTATCTTCTGGGAAATACTCTGTATTTTCTCTATAATATGAATTACCACCTGGCCAATAATTATTTTGATAAAATTTAATTTTTTTACCATCAGTATTTGATAATAGCCCAATATTATAATCATAATCTTTATATAAAAATTCAGCCGGTTGAAAAGCATCAAATAAAATTATTTTTGCTTCTGGCCATATATTTTTTACAACCTTAGCCCAATGCGTCAACGATGAACCTATGTCGTATATTACTTTTGGTTCAAATCCTTCTTCTTTTAATTTATATAAATAATTTACGTGGTCTTTTGGTATAGTATGGTTTTGTGAAAAATTTAATAAATGTTCCTCCAACATTTTAAATTATATGATTAGATAAGTTTATATATATTTTTTTTAAATTATACAATAATAATTATAGTAAAAACAATATAATATAATAATCCGAATAATTATTATAATTATTAGACATGCTAATAGGCGCGTTAATTATGGTTAAGAACGAAGAAAAATCTATCAAAGTAACTATTGATTCGTTAAAAGGTTACATTGATCATGTTATTATTTATGATACAGGTAGTACAGATAATACTCTTCCTATTATTTTTAATGCTTGTCAATCTAATAATCTAATACTTCACATAAAAACAACCAGCGTTTTCAATAACTTCGCTGAAAGTAGAAATGAATCACTTGAATTTGCTGAATCTATTGATGTAAAATATTTATTATTATTGGACGCCGGAGATGAATTAAAAACGGATCTAACAACAGATGATTTTTTAAATATGATATCGACCATACCTTATGGTTATGGTTATGGTGTATTAAAATTAAAATGGTTAGAGGATAATACACTTACCGAACACGATGGATTACGGTTTATTAAAAACAAATCGAGTATTCGATACGATTCTCGGTATCCTGTTCACGAACAAATAGTTATTAAAGATTCAAATGTTTTACCGTTTACAAAAATGTATTTATATCAAAATCGTGATTTATATGGAGGCAATACTGCAAACAGATTAAAAAGAGATATTCAACATTTACTTAGTGCTGTAAAATGCAGGCATAACTATTATTATTTAGCACAATCTTATTTTGCTACTGGAGATTTAGATAATTACTATAAATATAATATATTGGCATTAGAAACAGAAGACGGTTCTGTTGATGATATTTTAATCTATTCGAGAATTGTTTATTGCGCGTTAGTTAAAAATATGGATAAATCTATTATTATTAAATACTTTGAATTAGCTGTTAATAAAGATTGCAAATTAATGGAACTATATTTAAATGTATTAAGATATTGCATTAATAATTCTATAACTGAAATTATTGATCCCTATTTAAAAAAAATATCATTATTTGATAAAAGTGCTGCGACACACTTTAATCACGAAGATTATGATTATAATAGATGGAACCTAATAAGTAAATACTGTTTACTATCAAGAACCCATTTGCAATTAGGAATGGATGCTTGTAAAATTGCAATTCAAGTCAAAAACAATAAAGAAGATATTACGAATATGCAGATGTTTAATAAATTAATTAACAATTCCACACATAATACTGAACCTATTTCTACTCCCGTGACTCAATCAAAATTTGAGAATATAAACATGGATAAAACTACCATTAATTTAAATAAACAACACAAAGTCACGACTAATAGAGCTAACGTGGATGGGCCTGTTAAAACTAATAATGTAAAAAGAATGGTGGATAAACAAAATATAGTCGGTGTATTAATAATGTTAAAAAACGAAGAAGATTCTATTCATGTAACTATAGAATCGACAAAAGATTATTTTGATCATATTATTGTTTATGATACAGGAAGTACTGATAATACAATACCTATCATCAAAAATATATGTAAAAATAATAATCAAATTCTTCATTTAAAAAGTACTGATACATTCAAAGGGTTTCCTAAAAGCAGAAATGAAGCAATTGAATTTGCAGAAACAGTTGATGTAAAATATTTAGTAATGATGGATGCAGGTGATGAATTTAAAAGCGAGTTTAATCAGAAAGATTTTTTGAAAAATATAAAATCTATACCGGCTAGTAATAGGTTTGGCATAGTAAGACACGATTGGGCAGAAGAAAACGGTAACGTAATCTCACACTCAGATATCCGGTTTATTAAAAATAAAATGGGTTGTAGATATAACTTGGATTATCCTGTGCACGAGAAATTCACTGTAAATGAAAATAAAGAATATCCATTAAATTTTGGTAATATGTTTTTTCTATACCAACATCGTGGGTTATATGGTAAGAAAACAAATAATCGTTACGCGTATGATATTGAAGTATTATCTAAAGCAAAACCTTCCACGCGTAATTATTTTTTCTTAGGACAAACTTATATGGATATTCAAGATTTTAAAAACGGATATATTTATAATGAAAAAGCATTTGAAATCTCGCGTATTACAAATAGTGATAATATCGATCTTGAAACCGTATTTATAAGATTATTGTATTGTTCCATAAATTGTGACATGGAAACTGATATTGTTGTTAAACACTTTAATCAATGTATTAATTTAAATAGCAAAAGCAATAGTATAATTGATGCCTATGTTTATTTTTTACATTTTTGTATAAAGAAGAAACTTTTTGATATTGCATTGCCATTATTAGAGCCGTTATCTAAATTAGAAATTAATAAAAATTCTATAGGAACGCTTCGGTACGAATATTTTAATTATGAAAGATGGCATCTAATTAGTGTCATTAGCATAATGACAAAACAGAAATTAGGTCTTGGAAAAAGAGCATGCCAAACCGCTATTGATTATGCTCATAAACCCGATGACATAAATAATATTTCATTATTTACTGCCGAATATTTTAGAAGTTCCGATACTTTAAATATTAATACTAACCAAACTAGTGATAACAATACAAACAATACAAACAATACAAACAATACAAACAATACAAACAATACAAACAATACAAACAATACAAACAATACAAACAATACAAACAATACAAACAATACAAACAATACAAACAAT
>Ga0114962_10004266_pt1 | contig 11385 bp, 4 predicted proteins | sample C_130820_MF_Meta_FD_87017 | JGI IMG/M metagenome (GOLD analysis project Ga0114962, IMG submission 87017) | Freshwater microbial communities from Lake Croche, Canada to study carbon cycling - C_130820_MF_MetaG | ecosystem: Environmental > Aquatic > Freshwater > Lake | place: Lake Croche, Canada... | reverse complement strand
TATTGCCTTCGGTTCTTTGCTGGCTTTGATTTTTGCCAATAACACAAACATTCTTTACTTGTTTTTAGCCTTAGTGGGCTTATCCGTTTCTAATATTTTTTCTATCGTTTTTTCTTATGCGCTTCAATATTTACCCGATAAATCCAATGATATTTCCGCCTTACTAATTATGGGGGTTTCAGGTGGCGCACTTTTCCCCTGGTTAATGGGGATGGCTTCCGATAGTATCAACCTTCAGGCTGGAGCTTTAATAATTCTACTACTATGCTGTGCTTACCATATTTATCTTTCCTTTTTAACAAAAAAAATAGTCCCTGATGTAAGGCAGGAATAAAATAGACTGATCTGGAAATAGGATGCTGACTTCAACTTGGTATCGCCTGCTTCAATAAAAACTGAGGCCTTGTAAATCAAATTATTGATTTAATAAATCCGTTTTAAAAATAGATTTATTACCCGCGATTAAAATATTTAAATGCTAAAAATTCTAATATTTTAAAAAGATAAATGGATTCTGTTTCGAAATAAATAGAACATTATTCCTAATAAATTAATCAACCTACTCCTATAACTATAATCTAATGCTGCGCTATAAATCAGCACTTAAAACCACATTGCCTATGCATCTTAATCTTTATCCGAGAAAAAAACAATCATTAACCAAATAATTTTTTATTATATGAACATACAGAAAAAAAAGTCTGATTTTCACAGACTATGCAAATCGCAGCTTACCCTGTTATGCAGCGCGTTTATCTTCCTTTTTTCAATGGCTTCTTTTGGACAAAATATCCTAATTTCAGGGGAAGTTTTAGATGCTAAAAACAATACTTTACCTGGGGTAAATGTACTTGTAAAAGGGACCACAATAGGAACATCTACCGATTTGGATGGTAAGTTTCAAATAAGTGTCCCTAATGAGTCTTCAGAGCTTGAATTCTCCTCTCTTGGATTCCTTACTAATGTTCGAAGGGTAGGTCAATCAACTACTATTAATATTGTGCTTACCGAAGACTCTCAGGAATTAGAAGAAGTGGTTGTCGTTGGTTATGGTGTACAACGTAAATCCGATGTTACTGGTGCCATAGGCAAAATTACTTCTAAAGAAATTCTTGAAAACCCGTCTTTTAATGCGCTGGAAAGCATGAGAGGTAAAGTTTCAGGTGTCAATGTGTTTACCAATTCTGGTTCTCCTTCAGGGAGTAATAGAGTGGTAATTAGAGGAGTTGGTACTATAAATTCTTCTTCTAATCCTCTTTATGTAGTGGATGGTGTAGCCATGCAGGATTTTCAATTTCTAAATCCCAACGACATCGAAAGCATGGAAGTTTTAAAAGATGCCTCTTCAACTGCAATCTATGGCGCCAGAGGGGCTAATGGAGTTATTTTAGTGACCACTAAAAGAGGTAATAAAAGTGATAAAATTACCGTTGCTTATGATACCTATGTCAGTTTTGGTCAATTGAGGAAACAAATGGACGTATTAGATTCCAATCAATTACTTCAAGTCATTAAAACGGGATATGAAAATGCGCCTAAATACAATGACTATCAACCGGGAGCTGCTCCTGTTCTAACTACTAATGATCCTCGCTTATTTGATGCAAATGGCCAACCCCTTTATAATACAAATTGGCAGGAAGAAGCCACCAGAACAGCGGTCTCTCAAAATCACCAAATCAGTATTCAACAAGGTGGCGAGAAATCTTCTGTAGGTGCCTTTTTAAATTTTACAGACAGCCAGGGTATTATGCTGAATTCCTATATGAAAAGGATCAACGCAAAGTTTGCCTACGATGTTAAACCTAAAGAATGGTTTGATTTTGGAATTAACATGCTCGTTAATCGTACAAATGAAAATGCAGTAGAAGAAGACGGTGGTGGTCAATCTCCTAGAAGAACGATGATTGAAATGCCCTCTATTTTTCCCGTAAAATATCCGGATGGTTCCTGGAGTAATTCCCTGGGGACTACCGATAATTTTGGTTTCGAAGGAATGGCAAATCCAGTTCATGTCCTACAAACTCAAGAGCGTCTGCGTAATCGAACACAAATCTTTGGTAATGCTGCTTTGACCTTTCATATTCTACCCGGCTTGGATTTAAAAACGCAATTCGGTGTCGACAATCAATATCGTAATTACAAAGATTACTGGCCAACTGATCTGGTAAATATATCCTCTCCTAATGGCTTTGCCCAAATTGCTAACGAACAAAATATGTATTGGCAACAAGAAACCTTCCTTACCTTCAACAAAGATTTAGGGGAAAATCACCGAATTAATTCAGTATTGGGTTTAAGTTGGCAGGAAAATAATTTTGAAAGAAGTAGCTCTGCCACCAGAGGTTTCTCTGATAATTTTTTCAAATACAACAATATGGGTGCTGCCATTACGCCCGATCCTCCAACATCTTTTGCTGATAGCTGGGCCATGAATTCCTACTTTGTTCGTACTGGTTATACCTATAAAGATCGCTATTTAACTACTTTTACCGCTAGAATGGATGGCTCTTCTCGTTTCGGTGCCCAAAACAAATATGCCTTCTTCCCTTCCCTTGGACTGGGTTGGATCGCTTCTAAAGAAGATTTCTTTGTGAACAATCTTAAGTTTATAAACCAATTAAAATTTAGAACTAGTTACGGCCTTACCGGAAATTCCGAAATCGGAACCTACCGTTCTTTAGCTACTATAGCTTCAGGTACCGCTTTGATTAACGGAGAGCGTGCTCCCGCATCTTACTCTAATAGACTTCCAAATAGTGACTTGAAATGGGAAAAAACATCCCAATTCGATATTGGTTTTGACTTAAGCATGTTTAAAGATAGAGTTTCCTTGGAGTTTGATTACTATTACAAATCAACAACGGATCTTCTATTGGATCGTCCTGTGCCACATAGCACCGGCTTTACTTCTGTGCTCGATAATATTGGGGAAGTTTCTAACCGTGGTTTAGATATAATGATTTCAACAGTAAATATTGAAACTAAAGATTTCTCCTGGAATTCTTCTTTGAATTTAAACTTTAACAAAAACCGAATTGAGAAATTAGGTACAAACAACGAAGATATTGAACCAGGTCCGTTCTGGGTTTCCGGAAGTCAGACTATTTTACGTGTTGGAGAATCCTTGGGTTCTTTCTATGGTTTTACCCGTCTTGGAACCTGGGGTACTGATGAAGCTGCTGAAGCGGCTCTGGTAAATCAAATTCCTGGAGAAGCCAAAAGATCAACTACAAAAAGCATCTTGGGTAGCGGTTTACCCGATTGGACAGGTAGCTTCATAAACAAATTAAGATACAAAAACTTCGATTTTATAATCGACTTTCAGTTTGTTAAAGGAGGCGAAATTCTTCAACAGTTCTTTCATTCTACTCAAGACAGAACGGGTTACGGTAGCGGACTTGTAGAAACGCTAACCGACGCTTGGACCGAACAAAATCAAAATACTATGATCCAACAAATTCGGAATGGTCCTATCAGTGGTCAAAGTTCAGAATTAGACAGCCATTGGGTTTCTGATGGTTCATACCTTCGACTAAACTCTATCTCCTTTGGATATAACTTCCCAGATGCATTTCTTGAAAAAAGTGGTCTTAATCGCCTTAGAATTTATTCTACATTAAACAATGCCTGGGTTCTAAATGCAAAATCATTCCGAGGTTTTGATCCTGAAGGATCTTCTCAAGGAGGGAATCAGTGGGGACAGAATATGTTCTTCTTCCAATATCCTAGACCCACCACGCTAACATTTGGACTTAATGTTAGTTTTTAACAAACCTTTAATTGAAATTTAATATGAAAAAATCTATTATATTCTTATCGGGAATCCTTCTTACACTGAACTCTTGTTCTGATTTTTTAACAGAAGAACCCCTAAGTGAAATTACACAAAATCAATATTTTACCTCTCCTAACCATGCCTATGCTGCCGTAAATCAGCTGTACCGTGGTGGAATTCAAGATCTAACTTACGCTGCTAGTGCGTATAATGGACCTAAACTAATGAGTGGTGGATACATGTCCGGTTTCTTTGACAATCCTAATTATAAAGGACAAGAACAGTTTATTGTTCAAAGTCAAAGTCTTAGCCTTAACGCGCAAACTAGTGCTGGTTATCTCGATGGTATTTGGGATCCTTGCTACAGAGCAATAGCTAGAGCTAATTTTGCTATCGAAAATATTCCGCTGACTCCCGGATTAAACGATAATGAGAAAAAACAACTCCTAGCCGAAGCTTATTTTTTTAGGGCTTTTAATTATTTCTACCTTGTAAAATACTTCGGTGATGTACCCCTGATTATTGATACCAACCAAGAGGATATTTATGTGGCACGCTCCAGTTCGAAATTGGTTTACGAACAAATGATTACCGATCTTACTTACGCTAGTGTGGAGGGTGATTTAAATGATCTTCCTATGCCAAAAAATAATTTCAGAATCTCTAAAGGGACTGTGAATACTCTGCTGGCTGATGTCTATTTACACATGAGTGGATTTCCTGTTCAAGAAAATAAATATGCCGAAGCAGCTACAACAGCTCGGAAAATTATCAATTCTGGAAATTACAGACTCATCCAGAACGGAAATACCACTACTAATAGTGCTTATAATGTCATGAGAACTTCGGATAGTGAAGATGAATACATGTATCAGGTTGAATACATGTCTGGTATTGCAACTAATGGATGGATGGCAACCTATTCTTTTCCTACAGGAGCTGTCAGCTGGCCTGGAAATATCTTTAAGTTTGCGATAACCTGCGAAGTCTTTTTACCGCGTCCTGAATTGCTCGCTATTTACGATAGTACCGAAGATATTAGAATTCAGGAAAAACAATTTTTCCATTCCCAACTCACCTATGATTATTCCAATTCTAGCGGTACAAATACAGAGACTAGAAATTTTCCGAAAATGCCCTATTTGTGGTTTGACCAAAATGCCCTTTTTACTTCTGGACAACAGGACAAAGATTTCAAAATTTACCGATATGCCGAGGTCTTGCTCATTGCAGCCGAAGCTATTGCAAAAACAGAAGGGGTTACAGCCGAAGCTAGAGGCTACTTAGCCCAAGTTAGAAGCAGAGCTTCTCTTACTGGTAAAACTGTGGAAGTAGTTTCAAACGAGCTAGCTGCTTTATCTCCCAATCAATTTATTGAAGAAGTTTGGAAAGAAAGACTGAGAGAGTTTCCGCTTGAATTTAAAATTTGGGAAGACATGCAACGTACCCGTAAAATCATGAGAACCAACATTAATAACAGAGGAGTAATCTCCTTTATTGATATTATTGGGGCTACAAATACTTGGGGTAATATTTTTCAGGCAAAGGACCTACTATACCCTTTATCCGCAAATGAAATTCAACGTAATCCTAATTTAATCCAAAATGAAGGCTATTAATATCTAAAATCTGTTGGTATAAAAAGGGAGGAAAAAAGATTGATGCTAGTTTTTAAATCAGCTTTCTCTTCCCTTTTTTATTTAAAAAAAATAATAGCATCTAAAAAATAACAGCATGCAAAATCTAACATACCTCCTCTTCTTATTCTTTTTGATACCAGGACTTAAGAAAGATAGCGCTGAAACAAAAACACTTTGGCAAATTGGTACTAAAAATAACAAAGCCGATGAATTTGCATTGAAATCAGGTGCTTATCAGGACTTCCTGAAAAATGATTTTGGTTGGGAAGACCGATATTATCTTATTGGTGTTTCAAAACCTGAAAAAGACTGGCCTTATATAATTCCTGGCCCTCAGGATAAATGGGGTGGAACAGGCGGTACATCTGGTATACGAACCAATGTGATGAATATTTTATTTGGAATCGATAAACTACCTAAACAAGGAAAATGGAAATTAAGAATTACGGTTTTGGAAACTTCTAAAAACTTTGAGTCCCTCCTGAAAATAACTGTAAACGCTAAATCTTGGAAATATAAATTAAAACCGGGTACCGATAATATTAGTCTCAAAAAAACACAAAATAAAAATAAAACACAAACTATAACTATTGATCTTGATCCTGGGATAATAACTGCCAACGCTAATGAAATACAACTTGGTATTATTGAAGGTTCCTGGCTCATATTTGATGAAATAAGCCTCGAAGGACCAACTACTGCCAGTATATCAAATACAAAAAAAGCAGCCTTTATCCGTAACGTGAAAACAGCAAATTATGAAGTTGAAAACAAAACAATTCAACCTTTATTAATTGATGTCGAACATTTAAAAGGCAGTCCAGAATTAACCGTTAGATTGGATAACACGCTAATTTTTAAACAAAAAATAGAACAGGGCCGTTACCTCTTTGAAGCGCCAATGCCTGCTGTATCAAGCCCTAAAAAAAGTAATTATACTATTGCTTTAGATGGTAATATAATTGAAAATGGTAAAATAGTTAGATCGCCTCAAATCGAAGCTTCTGCAGCTAATTATGTGGACACAAAAATAGGAACAGCCCACTCCCGATGGATGATTGCTCCGGGTCCTTGGATGCCTTTTAGTATGGTAAAACTGAGTCCTGATAATCAAAATGCCGGCTGGCAATCCGGATATGATCCCTCTTTTGAAAGTATTGGTACTTTTAGTCACATTCACGAATGGACTATGGCCGGATTAGGAATGATGCCTACTTCCGGAAAACTTAAAACGAATATTGGAGATCAAAGTGTTGATAAGATCAATTCCCTTGCTACTACTAATAAAAACAGTAAACCACTACTTTCCGGTTACAGATCCCAAATTGACAAGGCTTCCGAAAAAACTCCAATTGGATATTATAGTGTCAAATTAACCGATTACGATATTTTAGCCGAACTAACAGCAACAAATCGTTCTGGCTTTCAAAGATATACCTATCCTAAAGAGGCCAATGCTAGAGTAATGATCGATTTACAAATACCATCCGAATACAAATACCTCATTCAGGATGCCGAAATATATCAAATAAACAATCGAAGAATTGAAGGATACAGCAAGCAACTCACGGCAGATGCTTGGTCTGGTGGTGTCTATCAGCAATACACCATTTATTTTGTTATAGAATTTGATCAGGATATCAAAAAATTTGGTGGTTGGGAAAATGAACTCCTTTCAGAAAACAGAACAATTAAAGGCATTAACCCTACTAAAATAGGAGCTTATGCAGAGTTTGATACGCGACAAAATCAGATAATCCAAACGCGTTCCGCAATTTCATTTGTTGATATTGAAGGGGCTCGCGGGAATCTCAAAACAGAAATTACAGATCCTTTTAAATGGAATTTCGAGCAAGTCCGTCAGGCTCAAGTTGACGCTTGGAATGAAATTCTGAATCGTGTTGAAATTAGTTCAATTGACAAACGAGAAAAAACTCGGTTTTATACCAACCTCTACAGATCTTATTGTAGGAATACCAATAGTGATTCCGATGGTCGGTGGGTCGATGCTACCGAAAAAATTCAAAAATTTGCTGATAGTGATGACCTTGCCTTAGGATGTGATGCCTTTTGGAATACCTTTTGGAATTTAAATCAGGTGTGGAATTTAATAACACCGGAATGGTCCAGCCGTTGGGTCAAATCGCAATTGGCCATGTTTGATGCTAATGGATGGTTATCTAAAGGCCCCGCAGGTATGGAGTACATTCCCGTAATGGTCGCTGAACATGAAATACCACTTTTAGTAGGGGCCTATCAAATGGGAATCCGCGACTATGATACCGAAAAACTTTTTAAAGCCGTCAAAAAAATGCAAACAACCCTGCCTCAAAAAATAGGCAACGGCCGTGCCGGCAATGAGGACTTAGAACCCTATCTAAAATACGGTTATGTCCCATCCGATAAAGGACGCTTTTCAAACAGTCTGGAATATTCCTTTGACGACTGGACTGTGGGTCAACTAGCACTTGCCTTAGGCAAAAAACAGGACTACGAAATATTTAACGATCGTGGTAATTGGTGGAGAAATGTTATTGAACCCAAATCTGGTTATGCACAATTACGAAATAGCGATGGCATCTGGCAATCGGACTTTGATCCATTTAAATCGGGAGCAAACCACCATTATGTGGAGGGAAATGCTTGGCAACTTACTTTTTTTGTTCCTCAAAATGTACCGGCCTTAGCAAAGGCAATTGGAAAAGAACGCTTTATTGATCGCTTAAATTGGGGGTTCGAACAAAGTGAACCTTGGAGATATAATGCTCCTGGGGATCAATATTGGGACTTTCCGGTCGTTCAGGGAAATCAACAATCCATGCATTTTGCTTTCTTATTTAATTGGGTCGATCAACCTTGGAAAACTCAAAAATGGTCAAGATCAATTCTGGATCGCTACTATGGATATGATATTTCAAATGCTTATTTAGGGGATGAAGATCAAGGTCAAATGAGTGCTTGGTTTATAATGGCAGCACTAGGCTTATTTCAAACAGACGGGGGAACCCGCTTAGACCCTATTTATGAAATTGGGAGTCCATTATTTGAAAAAGTAAGCATTGATCTGGGACAAATATACGGTCGCGGCCAAAAGTTTACTATTGAAGCAAAAGAAACCTCAAGAAAAAATTGCTACATACAATCAGCAAGCCTCAATGGAGTGGTACTAAACAGCTTCCAATTCCCGGCTAGCGAATTGCTCAAAGGAGGAAAATTAAGTCTGATTATGGGACCTGAACCCAATAAAAAATGGGGGTTGAATTAGATCATACTAACCAATAAAAATATCAAATAATAACTTAAAAAGAAACATATGAATTATTTTGTGAAAAAAGGCATACTGATTTTCGGCCTGGCATTGGCCTTTAGCTCCTGTCAAAAAGAATCAGAAAAAAAAGAAGTTAACCTCACCCAATATGTAGACCCCTTTATTGGCTCTGGAGGTCACGGCCATGTTTTTGTAGGCGCCAGTGTTCCCTTTGGCGGTGTCCAATTGGGGCCCAGCAATTTTTATAAAGGCTGGGACTGGTCTTCCTCCTATCACTATTCCGATAGTATTGTAAAAGGCTTTACCCACCTAAATTTAAGTGGAACGGGAATGTCTGATTTAGGGGAGCTTTTGGTTTTGCCAACAGTTGGTGACCGAAAAGTTTGGTCTGGAAATCAAGATCGCCCAAAAGAAGGTTATGCATCGCTTTACAATAAAAAGACAGAAGCGGTAAAGCCAGGCTATTATACCGTAAAATTAGAGGATTATAATATTAAAGTGGAACTCTCTGCTACCGAACGCGTGGGTATTCATAAATATACATTTCCGGCAAATAAGCAATCCCGGGTAATTGTCGATTTAAGTGAAGGAAACTCTGATGTTGCCACAGAAACCTTCATCCGCCAAATTAACGATACTACTTTTGAGGGTTATCGCTATTCAAAAGGATGGGCTGAAGACCAAAGAGAATACTTCTCCTTAATACTCTCAAAACCAGTTACTAATTTCGTGATCTACAATGAAAATACCAAATTAGACGGAAACCAAGCTAAGGGAAAATTGATTAAAGGATTCTTAGAATTTTCGACAACGGATAAGGAAATTCTATATCTAAAAATGGGAGTTTCACCAGTAAGCATGAAAAATGCCTTGGCTAATATTCAAGCTGAAATTCCAAATTGGGATTTTGACAAAGTAGTAGCTGATGCCGATGCAAAATGGAATAAAGAACTTTCAAAACTAATTATCAAAACAGAGGATGAAACTAAAAAAAGAGTGTTTTATACCGCTTTATACCACACCATGATTGCTCCTAATCTTTTTAACGATGCTAACGGAGAATACCGAGGAACAGATAAAAAAGTGTATCCAAATCCTGGATTTAACAACTATACCTTATTTTCTCTTTGGGATACCTACCGAGCAGCTCATCCCCTTTTTACAATTACCCAACCCGAGCGAGTAAGTGACATGGTCAATTCCATGCTTTTAATTTTTAAACAACAAGGCAAACTTCCTGTCTGGCATTTAAGAGGAAATGAAACCAATACGATGCCGGGTTACAGTGCCATTCCTGTAATTGTTGATGCCTGCCTGAAAGGTTTCAAAGGGATAAATCTTGAAGAAGCCTATCTTGCCGTGAAAACATCCGCTACTGCTGATTTTGAACCCGGAGTGAAAGACATGATGAAATACGGTTACATACCTGCTGATCATGGTCCTGAATCGGTAGCAAGTGCCATGGAATATGCCATTAGTGACTGGGCAATCTCAAAATTAGCAGAAAAATTAGGCAAAAAAGAAGACGCTAAATACTTTGCTGAAAGAGCAAAAGCCTATAAAAAATACTTCGATCCTCAAACCCAATTTATGAGAGGAAAATTAATGGACGGTAGCTGGAGAACTCCCTTTGACCCCGTTTCAGCCCAACACCGAATTAATGATTATTGCGAAGGAAATGCTTGGCAATATTTATGGTTGGTACCTCAGGATCCAGAGGGCTTAATTGAACTTCTTGGGGGTGACAAACCTTTTGTAGCGAAACTAGACGAACTTTTTAGTCGTTCTTCAAAACTAGACGAAGGAGCTTCAATGGATATTTCTGGATTGATCGGACAATATGCTCATGGTAATGAACCAAGTCATCATACTACCTATATGTATGCTTATGCCGGGGAACAATATAAAACCGCTGATAAAGTTGACTATATTTTGAATGATCTTTATACCGACAAACCAGATGGTTTGAGTGGCAATGAAGATTGTGGCCAGATGTCCGCCTGGTATGTATTTTCTTCTATGGGATTCTATCCCGTAAATCCATCCAATGGAATGTATGTTTTTGGCAGACCTCTTTTTGATGAAGTTACAATTGCTTTACCTGACAATAAAAACTTTAAAGTAGAAACAGAAAATAATAGTTCTAAAAACATTTATATCCAATCGGTCACCTTAAATGGACAAAAATATTCAAAATCGTTCATCACTCACAAAGAAATAGTAAAAGGAGGGGAACTAAAGTTGGTGATGGGCCCTAAACCGAATCTCGAATTTGGAAAAAAACAAGAAGAACGTCCTAAATCAATCGTTTATTAATAAATACTAAAGGTATTTTTTGATTCTGATGTAGTACTAGTAAATCATTTAGATGCTAGCTTACATCAGAATCAGATTTTATCAAGTGGAAACTCCCTTATTTTCTAGTATCAATACACTACATAAAAATGTGAATCATGAAAAAAAAAATAATTATATCTATTATAATTGGTGTCACTATAAACCTAAATTTAGTTGCTCAATCTATAATAAATAACCCAACTAAAACTTCGAATGACACAACACAATGGATCAATTACGTAAAACCAAATATTGGTACAGCGCATTCCCGTTGGTTTTTCTATACACCCGCAGCTATGCCTTTTGGAATGGCAAAATTAGGTCCCTCCACTAATGGTCATTATGGAAATGCATCTGGATGG
>Ga0114962_10004263_pt1 | contig 11392 bp, 11 predicted proteins | sample C_130820_MF_Meta_FD_87017 | JGI IMG/M metagenome (GOLD analysis project Ga0114962, IMG submission 87017) | Freshwater microbial communities from Lake Croche, Canada to study carbon cycling - C_130820_MF_MetaG | ecosystem: Environmental > Aquatic > Freshwater > Lake | place: Lake Croche, Canada... | reverse complement strand
TGTATTATTATCATTTGTATTATTATCATTTGTATTATTATCATTTGTATTATTATCATTTGTATTATTATCATTTGTATTATTATCATTTGTATTATTATCATTTGTATTATTATCATTTGTTGTATTTTGTGATGGATAAAAAGAATTCATAAATATTTGTAATGCTTCTTCTAAAAGAAGCTCCATCTCATTTTTATCATATTCCATTAAATTATCAAATTGCTCATATAATAATTCTAATATATCTTCTAATATTATTTCTTCAAAGTCTGATTCTAATGCTATTGTTGGGTCATTATTTGTGTATTCATCCATCAAACATAAAGAGGTTTCAATAAATTCTATAACATTTTCAATGTTATCAAAATAAGATGGAATATTCTCAAATACTAAACTATTAGTAATATCTTCAATCTCGTCTAAATTATTCATATAACTAATCGTTATATATATATGATTAGTTATTGTTAATATTATTTTTATATAGTATTATTTTATATGCGTGTTCATTACATATTTGTATGATTGTGTTATGGGGGGGGGGCAATGCTATAAATGATTGACTTTTTTGGGGCCCAAAGATTTTAAGGTAGATACTCTTTTTTCTAAATTTTTTAATGTAAACCGTTTTGTTAATTTTATAAAATTTAATGCAGGTATCTCTTTTATATTTCCACTTGTTTTATCATAAACAACATCTTTCACTCTTTGCAATTTTTTGGTATTTAAACATTCTTTTAAAAAATCAATAAGATTTTGATGTTCATCATTATCCAGTTTATTTTCTACTTTGTAAATATTTGCAAACTCAATAAATTTTTTAATTTTGTTTGTTTTATTCAATTTACACCACGGCTCATTTTCATTCTCATTTTTTTCATTTTCTAAATATCTTTCTAAATTTATCAAATTATTTGTGCTTTTCGTTTCTCTTAGCGGAACACCACTTATTAACATTGTTTTATATTTAATACTTTTTAATTCTAAGCATTCTTCTTCTTGTTTGTTGATACTATTCTCGACACTCATCATTATATATATATATTGTTGTGTTAAATTTAACTTCTTTAATATATATATATAAATATATTATGATTGATGATACAAAAATAATTAAAATATCAGGCACTCATAATAAATATATGATTAAAATAGCAAATAAGCAAGTAAAAGAAAAAGTCAAAAGGTCATTTATGAATAAGAATGAATTATCAGAAGAACATATTAATCATTTCTTACAACTAAACTATTTGCAAGAAATACAAACCGATATAAATATAATAGATAAAAATAGAACAAAAATATTTATGAAACAAGAATTAGAGAGAAAAATAAATAATTATAAAAATCAAGATATTATAAAAGATATTTATGATGAACATAAATTTATTTATTTACCAGATGTTATTAATAAACTAATTGGTTGTAGCTTGAAATGTTATTATTGCTCTTGTGAAGTTTTAATATTATATAATAATGTGAGAGAAAAATATCAATGGACAATTGATAGAATAAATAATGTGTTTGGTCATAATAATGATAATTATGTTATAGCGTGTTTAAATTGTAATCTTACAAGAAGAAAACAAAATATTGATAAATTCTTATTTACTAAAAATTTGAATGTTATTAAATCTAATGTCGTATAACTTATTTATTTAGAGCGACGCGTATTTTATATGCCGACTTTATTAGTTCTTATAAATCTTTAATGTTCTTCTTTATACATCTATCACCCCAAAAATGCTCTACAATAAATATTTATTTATTTCTTATATATAAAAATTGGTTGATTTTGCCAATTTGTTCCAGTAAAATTTAATTCATTATCTAATGTTTGATAATTTACACTTCCAATATAATGATGAAACAAACTAAATAGTTTATCTATTCGTGTTTTGTTATATATTCTATGAAAATTTCCTTCAATACACCCATTACCGATTGGAATTCCACAAATAAAATAACCTTCTTTATTTAACATACTATACACTTCTATACAAGCATCAATATCGCCGGTCGGATTTATAGGGTCTCCATATCTACCCAACCCATCATGTTCTAAAGATGAAAATGATATAATAACATCATATTTCATTTCTTTGTTATAATTATCCATCGATAAAGTGTTAATTTTATAACTACATTCGGGTGCTATATAATCTAATGTAGTGACACATTTAGCATTAAAATGTAATGCTAAACATTCTACCCATGGAGATATGGAACCTAATACCAAACACGTTTTTTCTGACAAATTAACAAATTTATTAAATACTTCAACAAATTGTAAAGATGCATTTGGATAATCATTTGGTGATAATTTGTTATATTCTGAATTATCACAACAATTCAATAATTCGTCAATCATATTATTACACCACTTTAATTGCTAATTGTTATCAATATATTTCATGTATTTCTTACAAATGTCAGGTATTTGATTGTAACTGTTTGTATTGACCCCATTTATAAATGCATCTATATTTATAAATTTTAAATCTTTTTCATATTCATCTATAATAAATTTATCAATTGTATTCAATGTAATAGGTGTATTTATATTATATTTTTTTCTTATAGAAATTTTTTTTTTATAAATAGCATCAATTGTCAATCCAGATTTTTCAAATTCATTTTTATAATTACTTGATTTATCATATTCACTTTGATATTTTATATAATACCCTAATTCATTTGAGTAATCACCTTTAGACCATCGTGTTGGTCCATTTATGTTTCTAACTGAATACATAATATAAGGAAATTCTTTAACAAGATGTAATACATTATTTTGTTCCAAGTGAAATTTTATAAGTTTTTCTAAATTCCAATTATTATTATTTTTCATTTTCATAAAATATTCATTTGACCTAAGAACTAAATTATTAAATATATTCAAATAGGATTCAATATTATTTTTAGATAAAACGACATGTCTATCTGTATATCCACCATAATGCTCACAATCAGGAATCCATATACAATTGTTATTCATATGTTCTACTTTAGGATGAGGTAGTTGATAAATAAAATCACTTCTCGTAATAATAAACCTTTCATATTTATTTATTAAATCATTATCAATCAAATTTTTTAATAAAAACCATCTAAAAAATATTAATATGCCAGCAGATCCTTGGTGTTGATTATGACTATCAATTACTCCTCCTAAAATTTGGTCTTTTATTTTCAAAAATTCACGCCAATATAGAGGGTTTTTATATGTAATTACATTTTCTTGACTAAAAAAATTGTCATTATTAATATATTTAATACCATATACTTGATTTTTCCAAGTCTTATCTGAAAAACATTTGGTATATATTACAACTTCATCATCATTAAAATCATCAAAATTTGTTAGACATTCATCACTATTTCCGTAATAAGTAATATTTTCAGTTGACTGTTGTGGATTTTGTAATTTGCCATACAAAGTATTAACGTTACGAAGGCATTCATATTTCGGTTTATTTTGGGATATTATATTATAAGCATATTCAAATGCATCACCAAAATCATCTGGTTCATCATATGTAAATTTATATTTTGCTAAATTATAAAATGGGTTACTATAGTTATAGTCAGGTTTAACACCAATACATACACATAAATCAGCATTTAACTCATCTATAACATTTTTTTTAAAACTATCAAAAGTTAATTCACTTGTCCTTGTTTCACTTAAAATAATTACAAGCGTTTTATGCATTAATATAAAATATTAAAATAAACAATTTTGCATATAAAATACGCATTGCTCTATATGAATAAGCAAGTTATGTTATATTTGAAAACCATAATATATTATAATAAAAATAATAAAATAATAAAAATAATAAAATAATATAACATAAAATGATATAAAATTATATAAAAATTGTATGTATCATGTCTTGCACAATAGTATCTGCATTTTTAACAAACATAAATGAACATAGAAGTTTAGATAAATACATTGAATATGGTAGATATTTATTAAATACGTCGCCTAATAAAGTAATATTTATTGAAGAAACAATACATAATATATATTTTAAAGATGTAAAATATGAAAATACACATTTTATTTTTATACAATTAAATGAACTATATTTATATGAATACCGCGATGAGTTGCACAACTTTAATGTTATTCATTCTAATAATTCAAAAGATACAATAAAATATATGTTTGTACAATGTAATAAAACAGAATGGGTAAGAAAAGCAATTGAATTAAATCATTTTGAAAGCGAACAATTTATTTGGCTAGATTTTGGTATTTATTCTGTAGTAAATAATAAAGAAGATTTTGATACTCATATTAACAATTTAATGTATAAATCATATGAAAATATTAGGATTGCAACTGGGCTTGGGTTTTACAATGAAAATTTAAATTTTGATTTATTATATCATTATATATGTTGGGAGTTTTTAGGTGGCATATTTGGGGGTAATAAAAATGCTTTATTAGAGTTTGCAGATTTAATGAAGGAAGAAACATTATCAATTGTTCAAAATAAAAAACTTATTTGTTGGGAAGTTAATATATGGTACATGCTATCTTTAAAATGTAGAAATGATTTATTTAATAAATACTATGCAGACCATAACACAAGTATGATAGAAAATTATTGATATTTTTGAATATATCTATTGTTAGAATATATCAAATAGAAAAATATGTTGTTTAGTTTAACAACATATTTTTTATTATATGGTAATTTACAAGTATAATGTTTATGAATCAAATTGAATGGACATGGAGCAAAGGACCGAAATGTGAAAAAAGCATCAGGCCAATAAAATATACAGATGAATATCACGATGAAAATCTTAATAAAGTATTAGAAAATAACGCATACGAGTCATCTTTAAATCACGATGAAAATACTTGGGACCTAGTAAATAAAGGATTAGAAAAGAACTTCTCTCAAGTTAATAAGAGAGAAGATACAGATAAAAAGTTATCTGAAAGACAAATGATGTCTCAAATAAATATGAATCCTTATTTAACAAATAATAATTATGTCAATGATATATCAATTAGAGATTCTTTTTTGAAACCAATTGATACAAATACTGATATATAATTTTAGACAATCCTTTTCTTTGTTTTTGAATGTCCATAGTTATAAATTTGTTTTGCTTTATTTGCTAAAATAAATGCCCTTTTTTTATGGTTGCACCCTTTTTGTATTATATTATAATCAACGGCAGCACTTTTACCTCCAGTAATTGAGCTTGCTAATCTGGCTAATCCCCACGATTGAGGAGTTTGATTTGGTCTCGAACCAGATGAAAAATAAGCACCTTCCCCTTTTCTTACAATTTTATTTAATGCTGATATAGAGCAACCAGTTACACGCGACAAACCCTTACTTGGTGTAATTTTACTTATATTATATAAATTTATAGCATTTTTAATATGTCTAGATGGTTTACTATTAAAAGAAGGTAACTTTTTTCTTGTATAGTAATAATTTTTTTTATACATTTTTTTAGATTTATTCAACATACTTATTTGAGTTTTTTTATCTTTTTTACTTAGGCTGTATGGCAAATAACGAACTGGTATTTTAACGTGGTCCATTGTATAATATATATATAGAGTATAATATATAGCGTATAATATATATAAAGTTTATAATATATAAAGTTGTAAGTGTTGTATTATACTAATGATTATACTTGTATATGATACTGAAACAACTGGATTACCAAAATCAAAACATATAAATATTGATACACTGCATTTATGGCCATATATCGTCCAGTTTTCTTATATTTTATACGATACTGAAAAACACGATGTTTTAAAAATAAAAGATTATATAATCAAACTTCCTGAACATATCAAAATAAGCGATGAATCTATTAATATACATGGAATAACAAATGAAATAAGTCAGGTTAATGGTTGTTATTTGAGACCTGTGTTAGAAGAATTTATGATTTATTATCATACTGCAGATAAAATAGTATGTCATAATGCAATGTTTGATTTAAATATGGTTAAAGTTGAATTAATGCGAATTATTGAAAATAATAAAGAAGATAAATTTACATTATTTTTAAATAATATAACAAGTGTAAATAATGTTTATTGCACAATGATGGAATCTATTAAATTTTGTAATATTAAAGCATTGAATAAAATTGGTAATGTTTATATTAAATATCCAAAATTATCAGAACTCCATTATAAATTATTTCAAGATTGCCCCAAAAATCTACATAATTCATTAAATGATGTTATTGTATGTTTAAGATGTTTTTATAAATTAAACACAGGACAAGATATTTTGACAAAAAACGAAATAATTAAAATTTTGTTTCAAGAATTACTCTTATAAATTTTTATATAATAAAAAATTATTTAATTATATAAAAAATAAAAAATTAAATTTATTATCAACACCCCCCCGACAATTAAACCATAAAATATTCACTACAACCAGGACATATATTTATACCTAATTTATTTACTAAATATATTTTGTCATTATCTATTAAATTTGTAACTTTGGCCCATTTCCATTCAACACATTCATCATTATTGGGCTTTTCAATTTGTTTTACATATCGGCAAGTCATTCCTATTAATCCTGTAATACAATCATCCGTTTTATAATTTACTGGTGTTTCATAATATCCATATCTTATGACACATTCATATTTTGTATTATGTATATCTTTAACAATATTCATAAATTCACTATCATCATTTAAAACATATCTACCTGTCATTTTTACAATAAAATCAGTATCATTTATTTTATATTTTTCTATACAATCTAACACATCTGACAATTCTTTATATCCCTTTTCAAACGGTTGTGAAATGTTATTTGTAGTATAATATACCTCACACCCTAATTCATCTAAATATGTATTTCTTATTCCGTTGTTTTCAACAATAATAACTTTGTAATTGTCAAAGTTTAAATTTTTTATTACTTGATTTAATTTATTAATACCATTGATATATTGTGATTGTCTTCTCAAACAATCATTAAATATACACGTAGTAATGATAAAATATATCATTTTATATTAGTATAACATTTATATAATTTTATCATAATATATACGCATAAATATATAAATATATATATTTTCAAGTTAAACTACTTAAATATGTATTACAAAAATAAACAATCAAATGAATACCAAATATAGTACGCAGAATGATTTATTACTACATAATTTAATGGATTTTTATAAAGATGAAAACAATTTGAATAAAATGTTAAAAATTATTACAGGTGAATCTAAAATATCATTGAGAATTGTTGATTGGTTCACTACAAATTACGCCAAAAAATATTATACATTATATAATATTGATGAAGTCAATAGATTTAAAGTTTATTTTGACTATAAATTGAAACTGAAAGCATATAGTAAGCGCAGGTTTGACCCTTTTTGTAGATGGGATAGGATAAGCGTTCCTTATAAAGATGGCAAGTTTATTGAAACAACTATAGGTCAGTTAAATTTTTTCAAATGGGCACTAGAAAATAATGTAATTAAATATATTGAATCAAACTATGAAGAAATTGAAAAGGATATGAATTTAAGAAATAGTACATCAAAAAGAAAAAGTTCTGTAACTAATTCAAAAACAAGGAAAAAAAGGGAAGAGTTGTCTGTTTCTGCAACAAAAAGTATAAAAAAAGAAGAGGTTGAAATTATTGTTAAATTTCATTAAAAAATTTAAAGATTATTTATTGTAAAATACTAATGGGGAATAGTAAATCTATCAATAAAGCAAACTATGAAGATATTCAATATATTTTAGATTATAAGTCAGATAAATTTTTATTAATAAATACATTAGGAGAGAATGAACAACAATGCATAATACCATACACTTGCACGTTAGATACAGAAACTAACATTATTAATGAATTGTTAAAAGAAGGTAAAACAAGCGCTAAAATTATTATTTATGGAAAAAATTGTAATGACGATACAATTTATAAAAAATATAATCAATTATTGTCATTCGGGTTTTATAATACATTTATATACACAGGGGGATTATTTGAATGGCTATTGTTACAAGATATATATGGTAATGAAGAATTTCCTACAACAAAAAAAGAACTAGATATTTTAAAATATAAACCACCCCAAATTTTTAAGTCAAATTTATTGGAATACTAATTATTTATTATTAATTTCATTTATTGTAGAATAAAATTATTAATTTCATTTATTAAAATATCAATTTGGTCAATATTTTTTTTAATATTTATATTACCATCTAAAATTAAAATATTATTCGCATCAATATTACTAATCATTTGCTCGTGATATTTTGAACATTCGTTTAGATAATCTAATTGAATATTACACTCTCCATTTCTAGAACGTTCTTTAATCCTATTAAAACAAATTTCTGGGTTAGTTTTAACATAAATAAATTTATTTATTGTAAAATCCTCTGAGAAACATTCAGCCATTTTTAAATATATTTGATAATTTACATCTTCTATTTTGTTTGAATCATATAACATTTTTGCGAATACCATTTTGTCTGTCATTAAACTTCTCTCTGTAATAATTATTATATCTTTTTCTAAAGGTGTATTATGAATAGCATCTTTCAATAATCTTAGTCTAGAAATATATGCCATTATCTGGAAACTAAAAGAATATTTCTCTTGGTCCATATAAAATTTTTGCACCATTGTGTTACCATATTTATCTTTTATATTCTCCCATTCATCTACTGGTTCTCTCAAAAATATAATATGTATGTTATTATTTTTATTGTAAAATGTTTTTAAATTTGTGAGAAGAGTACTTTTACCAGAACCTATATTACCTTCAATTGATATTATTTGCATTTTTGGCATTTTATATTCGCTCAGTCTATCGTATTGTATTGACAATTTTTATGTCAATTCTATATCAATTTTAAAATAAAATAAAAAATGATTTAAATGTTAACTTTTATCTTATAAAGAAGTAAAATATTTAAAATGGATTTAAATCAGCGAAAACTGAATAAATCTGAATGGGAATCAATTGAAAAACCAATAACCAAAAAAGAACACGAAATTATTGACTTAATTATTAAAGGTTATCATGATGTTAACATTAGAATTAATCATCACGAATCAATATTTTCGTATCTTAAAATTGAGTATAGTGTAAAAATGGAAGAATATATATACAACAAATATTTGAGTGAAAGTGTTGAAACAATTATAAAATTATATAAATTGGACGACATCAAGGTTAAAGTGGATACTAATATTAAAATAAGTTCTGCAGATAAAAGACGATTAGAAAAAAATAGTATAGAAAATTTGAAACAAAAAGATATTTATGAGTATATACTTTTATTCAATGTAAAAGAATTCTTATATTCAAAAACAGAATATGATAAAAATACAAATGAAACTAAATGTAAATCAAAATATATTTATCATTATTACACTTTATATAATTTAATGAAAAATAATATCGTTAAAATAAATAAATATATTATTGACTTTTGTATTTTAATTATTAATAAATATAAGTTAGAAATAGAAATAATTGACTTGGTTAAAAATTCTGTAGAATTAATTGAAAAAAATAATAATTTATTAAAATATCAAGATTTATCTTTGTATGATCATCAAAAAGACATTTTTACTATTGTAAAAAATAATAAAACACCAAAATTAATTTTATATATGGCACCAACTGGTACTGGAAAAACCCTGACACCTATCGGATTATCTGAAAAGTATAAAATTATATTTGTTTGTGCTGCAAGACACGTTGGGTTGGCATTAGCGAAATCTGCTATTTCTATGAATAAAAAAATAGCATTTGCGTTTGGGTGTTCTAGTGCGGATGATATAAGATTACATTACTTTTCCGCGAAAGATTATACAATTAATAACAAAACGGGAGGTATTAAAAAGGTTGATAATAGCAATGGTACAAATGTTGAAATAATTATCTGTGATATTCGTTCATTTGAACCTGCAATGTTTTATATGTTGGCTTTTAATAATAAAGAAAATTTAATTGTATATTGGGATGAGCCAACAATTACACTTGATTATAAAGAGCACGAATTTCATTCTATTATTAAAAATAATTGGAGCAAAAATTTAATTCCTACCGTTATATTATCTTCTGCAACATTACCAAAAATACACGAAATCGCATTTACAATCACAGATTTTAAAAATAAATTCATAAACGCAGAAATTTATAATATAGTAAGCAACGACTGTAAAAAATCAATCCCGTTAATTAATAAAGATGGGTATATAGTTCTACCGCATTATTTGAGTATTAATTATGATTATATAAAAAAAACAGTTGAACATTGTGAGCAATATTTAACATTACTTAGATATTTTGACTTAGAAGAAGTTGTGAATTTTATTATGTTTATAAATAAATCTTATGTAACAAATAAACTTAAAATAGATAAATATTTTGAGTCAATTGATGATATTAATATGAAAAATATAAAACAGTATTATTTAGTATTATTGAAAAATATTTTACCTGGAAATTGGTTTGATATATTTACTGCATTATCTTCTAAACGAAAAATAAAAATAATGGAAAATGATAAAGTGAATTTAAATGGAGAAAAAATATATAAATCAAATAGTGTTGGTCCAGGTATAACAAGTGAAAAATTATGTGGCAAAAATATTACCAAAATAAATACTGCTAATTTTGATTCTGGGAATATATCAAATACAAGTGGTACCGCAGGTGTTTATGTAACAACTAAAGATGCATATACTTTAACAGATGGTCCCACTATATTTATTTGTGATGATATACAAAAAATTGCTAATTTTTGTATTCAACAAGCAAAAATACCTTCATTGGTGATGGATGATTTGATGGATAAAATAAATTATAACAATATTATAAACGAAAAACTCAATAAGTTAACAAAAGAGTTAGATTATTTAAAAGAACAACAGGAAAATAAACTAAAGAGTGTTGTTGGAGACTCTGGTAAAGGAAAAACGACTAAAAATATTAGAAAATTTAATAGAGAAGCAGATAATGCTGATAGCAATAACACAGATATATCTAAATTAACACGCGAAACAGAACATTTAAGAACTTTTGTTAAACACGTAAATTTAAATGAGATTTTTATTCCAAATAAGCGCCATCATATATTAAAATGGGCTGAAAATATGCAACAACCCAATATTTTTACAAGCGACGTCGATGAACAATATGTACATGAAATTATGTTATTGTCTGGAGTAGATGACAATCTTAAAATTTTATTAATGATGGGAATAGGCGTATTTATTAATCATGAAAATATAAAATATACAGAAATAATGAAAAAATTAGCTGATGAACAAAAATTATATATGATTTTAGCATCAAGTGATTATATATATGG
>Ga0114962_10004262_pt1 | contig 11393 bp, 10 predicted proteins | sample C_130820_MF_Meta_FD_87017 | JGI IMG/M metagenome (GOLD analysis project Ga0114962, IMG submission 87017) | Freshwater microbial communities from Lake Croche, Canada to study carbon cycling - C_130820_MF_MetaG | ecosystem: Environmental > Aquatic > Freshwater > Lake | place: Lake Croche, Canada... | reverse complement strand
ACATCGCCGTTTATAAATAAACGGGAATTCATAGAAACATCTCCTTGATGAACTGTCTTGCCAAGTGTATATAATTTTCCATTAATAGATACATCTCCTGCTACAAACAATCGTGCGTTCATAGATACGTCGCTCATAACAAAAAGACGACTATTCATTGATACGTCTCCATTAATAAATAACCGTGAATTCATTGAAACATCTCCTTGGTGTATTGTTCTTCCAAGAGCATATAAATTAGAATTTAATGACACATCTCCCGATACAAATAATCTTGAATTCAAAGAAGCATCATTGGTTAGATATAATCTTGAATTAATAGATAAATCATTGCCTATAAATAACGATCCTGTCATATTATTAATTGTTGATGCTCCGCCAATGTATATTTTACTAGCATCATTGCCTGTATAAATATTTTCTACTTTGTTTTTCAATACATAAAAGTTCTTATTATTAGATTTAATTTGGCCTTCATCATTAATATTAATATCACCAGACATGACCATATTTCCAGAAAGTTCAAAAACAGTATTATTAGCCCTATTAAAAAGATTGGGATAATAAGCATATATTACTTTACTTTTTCCAAGAGCTCCATTAACCGTAATATTGTTATTTACATCATACGAATTGGGCGTATATTTATTAGTAACGTTTGAAATAATATACGAATTTATATCTACCATACGAATATGTCTTAGTTTATTGTTTGAATCGACAATACGATCGGCTATCCCAAAAGAATTTAATAACTCGTAAGACACTATATTCCATAGTGAACTTTGCCAGTTATTACTATATATAAAAACACCATTATCTCCAACCGCCACAGCGTTTGATAAATCATAAATAAATACGCTTTGTAAATTTACGGATCCTATAGTTATGCTACTTAATTTGATATCAATCCAGTCATTTCCATTGTTTGTCCATGATATTATGTCATTTCCAACAGCTATTACGTAATTATCATTGTATGCAAAAACTGAATTATATTGAGAATAATATGCGTTTTGTCTATTATATATAGTAGCAGGGGTTACTGCAGTACCATCTATTTTAATAATTCCATCCCCTACAAAATATATATATTGTCCATTGGAATCATTCGCATTAATTTTATAGCTATAATTACTAGGTCCTTGGTTTCTGTAACTACTCATAGAATTTGAAATTAGATTAAAATAGTTTTGAATATTATTTGATCCAGAAGTTGAGTAACCGATATCATTACCAATTAACGTAGGACTACTAGTTGTAAAGAAAATAGTATTGTATTTCGGTGTACTATTGGTATTATTGGTATTATTAATATATTCAAAGGATAAAAATACGCGATAATTGCCATTATATGGTTGGACATATATAGAAGTTGTATTACGAGTTAATAATGAATACGTATCAGAATTATTATAAATAAATGAATTCCATGTTAACCCACCATTGTTTGTCCAATATAGAGTATTTTGCGTTGAACCTATTATCGCAAAATTAGAATCATATACATAAATAGAATTAAAAGTATTGTTTTGAACTTTATTTGCAGGTGTTATAAAATTATCATTTGATATATCTATCGGCAAAGTTTTCCATGTTATTCCGCCATCATTTGTATAAGAAAAGTATTGTGGAAAGCTTACTAATGAATTTGTTTTTATGTCCCCTATGCTTGACGGTGTTCCAATAGCCATTGCAAAATTATTATTAACTTTTGAATAGCTAATTTTTTTAAATTCAAACGTACCAGTAAAAAGTGTTTTATGTTCCCCATTTCCAATTCTTGTTGGTCCATTAATATCCAATACATATTTTTCTGTTTTTGGTGAAAAAGTATTAATACCAATTGTAGATGCATATTTTAATAAATCTGTCCCTGATACTATGTTTTGAGAAAGAACATAATTTCCAGACAAATCGCTAAGTGCTATTGTTCCAAATGAACGAGTAGTATCTCCTGGAAAAGCACCACCTCCAATAGAAAACCCAAGGCCACTAGGATCAATTAATCTAAAAAAAGTATTAGAGCTATTATCAATAGCCAATAATGATAAAGAATTACCTGTTACTACTGAACTAACATCATAAACATCATTTAAGTACGTAGCATTTGAACTATCATAAATAACAGCAGCTTCATTATATTTTTTATCATAATTTGTTCCACGATTTGTTACAACAAGGTATGAATCAAATTTTGTACTATTACTAGAAATACTAAAATTACCAGTTAAACTATTTAATGTAAGTTTATCAGCAGCAGTAACAGTTAGGTTACCATTTTTATCGAAAACTATAGTAGAGTTAGCTGATCCCATAGATAGTCCATTGTTTAATGTGTTTTTAATATAAGAATCTGGAGTGTTTGAGACATTTGTGCTTACGTCATTAAAAAAATATATATTCGATGAAGAATCATCTGCTGCAATAACAACGCCACGGGCATTAACGTTTTGCCCAATAATATTACGTATAGTGTTTAAACTAGTGTCTACTTTTAATACCTCATAACTCAATCCTGTAATATGGAATACTGCCTGCGGTCTCGTATTATTTATGCTTATCCCATAAGAGTTACCAAATATGTAAGACCATGGAACTGGATTATTTGATAGATCACCTCCTGATAAATCTGTTCCAAGAAATATTTTATTTTTAATAGATAAATTTCTTGAAGAGATAAGGTTATTTGATGCTAATATAAAGGTGCCGCTCTGGATATAATCCTGACAAATGAACTGACCTTTAACTTTTAAATTATCAAATTGGTTTGTATTGGCAGCAGTACTTCTAGATAAAAATTTGTTTGCTACTATTGCTCCTGCATTAATAGTACTTAATATTTGTTTATTTGTACCACCATATTGTCTCCAAGACATTTATATTATTATACAATTACATTGTATTTTTATTTTAAGAATTATAACTATAACCATATCTAATATGTTTCTCTAAAAATAATACTTATGTAATATAAGTATGATTGTTTTTCTAAAATCATAGTTATTCGTAATTCTTTCTACTTTTCCTAGTTTGTTTCTTTTTAATAAACTGTTGTATATTTTCGATATCGGCCAAAAATAAATCAACTATTTCTTGATAAAACCCCCTGAATTCCGACCTTTTTTTTTTCATATCATCAACTGAAAACCAATTAATTTCTATTTTCTCAAATAACTTAGAGTCATTTAATACTTTTTTATCCATTCTATCCCATAAAAATTTATGATTTTGATTATAATATTTAGGTAAGTTTTCATCATATTCCATAAAAAATATATGGACGTTATAAGTATTATGTGTTATTCTATAAACTCCTCCTCCCTTTTTAATAAGTTTTGCTACCTGTTTTTTATCTCCCAAAAAACCAGTTAACTCTTCACCTCCTTCGCGAAGAGCCGCAGTAAAGGGCGTTTCCCCTTTATCTACTGCTCCGCCAAAATCGGACCACCCTTTTGAACTGTCTTCCATAGGATTTTCTTTTCCAAATAAAAAATAAAGTTTATTGTTATGAATTGTAACAGGTAAAATACTTCCGGCAACCATCTATAATCTATATAAATATTAAATTTTAATAACCTTCACATCTTTTTTTTCTTCTTTATATTCAAATTTTTCCAATGTTTTACCAAATACACTCTTTACCTCAGCAGTTATAGGCAATATTTTATTATAAAACTCTGTAACTACTGGATTCGCGCGAATTTTTTCTGGTTCAAATGCTGATAAATATAGCCCATCCAATGATTGAATTCTTGATAATGCTACATAAGTTTGTCCATATTCAAATATAGATTTACCTATATCAATCTCAGCCATAGATAACGTCGCACCTTGAATCTTATGAATTGTAAGCGCCCATGCTAAAGTTAATGGATATTGACCAACTGCTATTGTAGGATATTCTTCAGATTGCCAATAATGTTGTGATACCCTTTTAATTAGTCCATTCGAAAACTTAACTACTGGAATAATTTCTGATCCATTTTCAATAATATCAATGATGATTCCTTGTGATCCATTGCATATACCATTATCCATATCTAGATTGATAGTGCACATAACGGCTGCTCCTTTTTTAATACGTAATATCTTATTACATTGGCTATTATTTATCATTTGATCTAACTCAGATTCTTTATCCGTAATAGATAATGTATTACATTTTTGCATTACCAATGGTGGTATAATTTTACCAGAATCTAAGTAGGTTAAACAATCTATCTTTGGTTTATAATCTAAAACATATTCTTTCTCCTGTATCTTTGAAAACATTTGACTATTAACAAAATCTACTTTGGACCGGATAGCAAACAGTTTTGTAGGTATACAACCATTGTTTTTTTCACTATCATATTCACGATTTAAATAATCTCTCAATGTTTTACGCTTATCTTCATCAATGTTGCCCTTACGTATTTGCATAAGAATATCAATATAGTTAGGATCTTTTTGGCGAAACATGGTTTTTAGCTCAATATGATTTTCTTGTTTAAATACATTGTTCCACATTGGCGACTCAAAACAAAACTGCTCCGTATCTGGTTCTCCATCTGAACCAATAGGAGGAAGTTGATAGAAATCTCCAACAAAGACAACATGTAATCCACCAAAAGGTGCGGATGATTTACGTGTAACGCGCCCTAACTCTTCAATGATCTCAAATACTTTTTTAGAAAGCATACTTATTTCATCTAAGATAAGAATCTTAGCCGATCTCCATGATTTTACCGCATGTTTACTCTTTAACACTGATTCAATTACCTTATTTTTTGGTCCCTTTGCGAGTTTTATACCACTCCAAGAATGCAGAGTTCTAGCATTGCATTGCAATAGAACGGCTGCACAACCAGTCATCGCACATACTTGTACTTGGTTATTAATTGACTTAGCATAATTAACTAAGTATTGGACGAGTCGCGTTTTACCAGTACCTCCTGGCCCAGTGATAAATATATTTTCACCATTTACGAATTTATTATATGCATATTGTTGTTCGTCAGATAAAGAGGTAATATCTGTCATTTTTAATACACTAGTAAGTTGTTTAATATTTCATAAAATAAAATATTAAAATCAATTTTTCAGAGTAAAGGTCTTATAGTAATCTCTACTCCTATTCGTGTTCTACAGCTAAACAAAATGAAAAATCAAGTCCGTTTAAATTTACATTATTGCCATTCTCGTCTAATAATTGAATATTCATTTTAAGCAAATCTATTTTACCCGTATAGTTTCTTACATCACTTACTAATAAGCCATTAGTTAAATTTGCTACTAAAACGCTTCCAAAATCATTATTCGCTGGATCCATACTTATCCGAGCAATAATATTTTTATTAATTAATGACGTATATAAGGGAGAAATGAATGAATATTGGTTACCTTTATTAAACTCATCTATAGCTAGATATAAGTATCTAAGACCATTTAAATCGATAAATGATTCGGATGTTGTATAACCGCCATTATTTACTTCACAGCTTATATTACGAAATCCTAGTATCCATCCTAATTTAGATTTAATATTATACTTATCGTGACTTCCAGACAAAGTAGTGTCAAAACTTACGGTAATGTGTTTATTATTACCTGTAATAAATTGTGACTTTGAACCCAAATAGTTATACGATATATCATGTCCTGGAAGAGAATTATTTATTGCGGTTTTTAAAGATACTAAATTATAATAATTATCTGGAATAGTTATAGTGCTAGTATGTCCATCGTATGTTATATTAAAACAGTTATTACCTAGATTTGATGAAACATTATAAATACTCATAGGGACCTCTATAGCGGTTAAAGTCATATTTTTAACATCTGTTATGCGTTGTGGAAGTGTTACATTATAATTAGCTGTTGATGAATAATTATACTCATCTCTAAATCTAGTATCAATATTTACATACTTAATTTTTGATTGCTTAGCTACATTTGTCATAACCATATGACTTCCATACTGAGTTGTTTTAGGTTCTAAAAAAAGATCATTTGTATTAAATTGGCTCATTTCTATAATATATACAAAGGATATAATATAGAAAATAGTAACTAAAGAATTATCAGAAATTAAATCTTCTAACACCATCAGTTATTGGTACTCCTTGTACACCATTTGTATTTGCCGTAGCACAGCAAGCATTATCGCAAGGAATACCATATTGATCAACGCATTTCGAATCTTTATAAGAACATACTGTGCTTTTTAATTTATTACAACCAGGGTTTCCTGTATATGTAGCCCCACTAATATTAGAATCAGGATTTCCAATAAAGTCATTCGTATTGCTTGATCCATTTGGCTGACTTACACATTTTGTTCCATCGTTATAGTTTGTTGCACATATATTAGTGCATGAATTACCATCTGTGGTTATAAATCCACCGGCGCATGTACCATTCGTATCTTTACTCCAAGTATATCTACCAGGGAATTGTCCGTTTATAGTAGAAAGGGTAGCATTATTTGGATGAGAAATATTAAATATAGGTGTACCGTCATTATTGAAACCTGTAATTGCAGATACATTTACTAGTTGTGGTATATTTTTTGATTGTTGCACAGGTTTACCATATATTGGATTAACACCATTGTAACCTACTATTGATCTTCCTGTTGTATCAAAACTAAGAATTGCTCTTCCATCTCCGTCGTAACCATTAACCGCTACACCATTTGATCCATAAGCGCCTACGTTTCTAACTGGCGGCGCAGTTGTTTTAACTATTCCACCTCCAGTATTTACAATTCCTGCATAATTAGTAGCCGAATCAGTATAACCTTCATAAATATTAAACCAACTAAATGAAAATACTAAACATGATACTAGCACTACTAAAACCCCATATTTTACAATTCTATTCATTTTATAAAATATGACTACAAATTATTTACCACAACTTGAGCAACCAGAGTAGTTTTGAAGTTTCGCTACCATACCATATCGTAGTACTAAAGATGCTTCATTAAATTTATACCTAGGATCTATCTGCACTTTTTCTTTTTTAGCTTCATTATTAGTGTTTCTCGAAACAATAGGTTTGTTTGTACTAAAGAACATTTTCATTTTAAAAAATTGATTAGTACCTATATAATAATGGCAGTAATAAAAAATGCAAGCTAAACCATCATGTGTATGTAAACATTGCGGTAGGGAATATAAAGAGAAATTTAACCATGATCGCCATATTCAAACATGTGAGTTCTTAAGTAAAACGCGTAGAGAACAGGATAATGAAATAGATAGCTCTGAGAAACTTCCAACGCAAAAGGAATTGTTTCTACTCATTCAGGAGCTTTCTATGCGTATAACAAAACTTGAAAAAGAGAATTCTGAACTTAAAAATACGGTTAAGCGTAAAATAAAATTTAATGATATTCTGAAAAAAACTCCGAATCCTGAATTTGATTATAATAAGTGGATAGATATGCTATTAAATGAAGTTGAAAAATATTTAGATAATGTCTATAATAATGACTTGCAACATGCTACTATTGACATGTTTAATACAATGTTAGAAACTTATGGTGATAAATTACCCTTTCGAGCTTACGATGTAAAGCCAAATAAATTTTATATTTACGATTCGGATAACACATGGAAAAATATAACAAATTCCGATTTTGATAAATTACTAGCACGTATATCGCATCGGTTTTTAGTAGAATTTAATAAATGTTGGTATGTAGTAAACCGTGAAAAAATAGAAACAGAAGAATCGTATAAGATGATGTATATTGATTATTATAAAAAAATATTAGGTGGTGAAAGAATGTCAGACGAATCAAGATATAATCGTATTCGCCATCATATCTATGGAAAAATTAAAAAAAACATTAAATCGACATGTTCAAATGAAGATTGTGAATAGGTTCTTTTTGTAAAAAATTGATTCCTTAATTTTTTATACTATAGGTAGTAAAGCTCATAATGATAGGAAATCCACAATATTTGGCTACAATTAATGCCCATCCTCGAGATGAGTTTATTACTTTCGAAGAGGGTCCTCATATATACACAGTATGTGGAGAACGAGGCACATATACTTCTGTAACTACTTTTAATCATAGCCATTTCTCGCATTTTGATGCCGATGCTATTATTGATAATATGTTGCGCGGTAGGAAAATGAAGGATCCAACGTATAAATATTACGGCATGACAAAAGAACAAATCAAAGAAGATTGGGATAAGAATAGAGATGCTGCATCCAGTGCTGGAACTAAAATGCATTATGATATTGAATGCTATTTCAATGGTATGGATGTTACAAATAATAGTATTGAATTCCAATATTTTAAAAACTTTATTAAAGATTTTCCCGAGTTAAAGCCATACCGAACAGAATGGATGGTATATTATGAAGAACTCAAGCTCTCTGGATCTATTGATATGATATTTGAGAATCCCGACGGAACTATCCAAATTTATGACTGGAAAAGATGTCAGGAAATCAAACATGAAGCCGAATTTGGGAAATATGCAATGACGACATGTATTTCACATTTACCTGACACTAACTTCTGGCACTATGCTTTACAATTGAATACTTATCGAATGATATTAGAGAATAAATATGGTAAGAAGGTTACTGATCTATACCTTATCTGTATTCATCCGGATAATGTTTATAAGAACTATCAACGAATTAATGTACCATTTCTAGATAATGAAATGAAGGATTTGGTAGATTTTAGATTGAACCAAATAAAAAATAAAACTGTGTGAAAATAGCATAAAAATATATGTACACTATAATTAAAATGAAAAATAAAATTATTAAGAGATCTAATAAGAATCCATCGAACTCTGTAGTTTATTTTTTTACTTATCTTTATCGCTGGGCATTTTACTTCTTATATATGTTTTATAATTCTATTATTAAAGAAAAGAAGTTAATAATTAAAGACCCTGTAGCAATTTATATTGAAACAAATAAAAATAAAATAATCAATAGTTTTGCTATTGATAACATGAATAATAATGTTGAGAAATTGTTTTATAATAAGAAAGAATTATTAGAAATTTTGGCTAATCAAAATAATGAATTAGAAAAGGTATGGAAAACACGTATACTCTTTGAAAGCACACCTCGTGGTAATATTATAATGCATTATGATGCTTATAAACAAGGGTTTGCTTATTATTCTGATACAAATGGTATTCCATATAATATTTTAAACGCTGTTGCGATGAAATATGTAATTACATATCAATGTCGTGATCTATTTATGGATAATGAATACGTGAAAGAATCACCACTTATAAATATTTATTTAGAATATGAGAAAAAGGAGGATAAAAAGGATGATAAAAACACACTAAAAAATAGTGATGCACCTTTCGCTAAGTTAAAAAATTATAAATTAAATCAAACAGATAAAAAACATCTTACTGAAGAAACGAAACCTCCTGAAAAAGAATACAATAGAAATACATTTATTAATCTAGGTAGAGTATGTAATTTTAATTTTTTACAGAAACCTCCTAGGAAAAATAAGCTAAATGGATTTCGATCTAAGCTATTGGATGGAGTAGAGAGCGAAAGTAATTTACAAAATGAAGTTATGAGTTATAGTAAATATAAGGAATATCTTAAGAAGAAGGATTTTGGGCTTTGAGCCACTTTAGATACCCAACACTTTTATCTAGTTGGAATGACATTCCAAGGTGATCTTTCGCAATTTCATAGGATTTTCTCTCTTTTTCAGAAAGAGATTCTACGTATTTTTTTTGCAACTCGCTAATTTCTTGATCTTTGCTTGACTCCATTTTTTTAATAATATTAACGTGAATATTATTAAATCAATTTTTTAATTACTACTACCAAAAGGTGTTCTTTTAATATTTGTATTTGGAATAGGTATATCATTAGCAGCACATTTTTCTTTTAATTTTAACAAATGTTCGCTTTGACTAATGTGACTGTAGCTGTTTATTGGCTTTGTATGAATAACCTTAGTTGCACCTTTATTAAAAAAGGAATTGGTTTTATAACACGATTTGCGAAGAGTGCATGGTTTTTCTATATGTTTATTACAATCTAAATCTGCGTTCTTTGCTTTATTTGTTATATATACACCTTGATCACTTAAATGTTGATTATTATCAGGTTTTACGGTATTGAAGCAATGTGTTTCTTTCCCACATGTTGTAAAATATGGTTGATCAATATTTTCGATACAATTAAATTTCTCATCAAGTAAACCCCGTGTTGATAATACAGTATTTTTAATTACGTCGGGATCATTTAAAGAAGTAACTGCAGATTGTACTATAGAATGCATTGGATATTTCCCGCAGCAACCACCGTGACCTCGTGGAGTATTTCCATTCATTAATGTTCTAGGTAAACTTCTGGATAGAGATGTTTGTCCTACATATCCTTGATTACGGAGCGTACCGTTTAATGAAAAGTTTTTTGTGCCTACGCTACTATTATTATATTGTGCTTGTGTTTTTCTTTTTAATGTTGCTATTGACATATTTTATAGTATATAATTATAAAATTATTTATGGATATTGATACCAATATGTTCCATCGCATATAAAAGTTGCAGAAAATGTTGCTATGCTTGAATAAGAACCTGGTTCATAATTATTTGTAAGACCAGATAATCCTACTCCACTAGGCATAATTTTATTACTACCATCTGATGTTTGCACAACTAGGTTTCCATTTGATATTGCTGTATCATCTATAATTCTAGCATTTATTTCAATTCCAATCCAATTAGACGTTGGCGCAGGCAGTATTAAATTATTATTACCAGTTATAAATATATATTGCGATACAGGATTTAATATTGGAGGACTATTGCTATTATATTGCGTAATAACGCGACTAATAGAGGATATTGGACCAGTTGGACCAGTTGGACCTGATTCTCCAGTTCCTAGCCCGATAGGTCCAGTTGGTCCAGTTGGACCTGATTCTCCAGTTCCTAGCCCGATAGGTCCTGTTGGTCCAGTGTAACCAGTATATCCTATAAATCCTTGAGATCCAGTTGGTCCAGTGTAACCAGTATATCCTATAAATCCTTGAGGTCCAGTTGGTCCAGTGTAACCGGTATATCCAAAATTGTCTGTTACCCCTATAATTGCCGATAAAGGTATTGTTTCATCAGGATATAACGCATATAATCTACCTAATATATTTACATCATTGCTTACTGTAATACTGTTAAATGAAACATCGCTTGTTGTATTTAATATTTGATTTGCTCCTGGTCCAGTTGGACCGGTAGGTCCTGTATCGCCAGTATCACCTTGTGCACCTGTATATCCTTGTGGTCCTGTAGGTCCTGTATCCCCAGTATCACCCTGTGCACCTGTATATCCTTGTGGTCCTGTAGGTCCTGTATCCCCAGTATCACCCTGTGCACCTGT
>Ga0114962_10004261_pt1 | contig 11399 bp, 10 predicted proteins | sample C_130820_MF_Meta_FD_87017 | JGI IMG/M metagenome (GOLD analysis project Ga0114962, IMG submission 87017) | Freshwater microbial communities from Lake Croche, Canada to study carbon cycling - C_130820_MF_MetaG | ecosystem: Environmental > Aquatic > Freshwater > Lake | place: Lake Croche, Canada... | reverse complement strand
GAGGTGTTTTGGTAGTTAATAATCAGATGAATATTGGTCAGTTTGTAGCGTCTGAAATTATAATCTTATTAATTATCAATTCCGTAGAAAAAATAATTAGTGGTTTGGAAGTCCTTTATGATGTGCTTGCAGCAGTCGATAAAATTGGTCATGTAATGGATATGCCAATCGAGGAGGTAGCTAAATCGAATACGTATAAATTACCTGAAGGCCCCTTGGCAGTAGAAATTTCAAAAATGGATTATACGTACACACGTAATTCCAAATTTGGCTTTTCTGATTTCTCCCTTAAAATCGAAGCTGGTCAACATACTGCATTAATTGGTTCGGATGGCTCTGGAAAGTCAACACTTTTAAATTTGTTAGGTATGGCGTATCCCTTGGATGGAGGAAGTATTAGTTTTAATAATATTCCGTCATCTAATATCGATATGGAACATTTAAGAACCCTAATAAGTGATTATGTAGTCGACCAAGAATTGTTTTCAGGTACCATAGAAGAAAATATTGTGATGGGTAGAAGTGGTATTGCGCTTCAAGATGTTCTTTGGGCTTGCGAAAAAACAGACCTATTAAAGGATATTAAATCTCTACCTGACGGTTTTTCAACAGTTATACTTCCAGATGGTCGCGGATTTTCTAAAAGCGTAACCGAAAAAATTATACTAGCGCGTTGCATTGTTCATAGACCCGGATTATTGTTGATTGATGATCATCAAAAATTCAGCGCAAATTTCTCGCAATCGGAAAACGCCATGCAGGAACTCTTCTTTTCCGAAGATGCTTCCTGGACAATCGTTGCTGCTACAAATAATAAAAACTGGTTACCACATTTTAAGCAAATTGTACTTCTTGAAAAAGGAAATGTTTTATTTCAAGGGGATTATGAAGGTTATAAACAATTTATAAATAAATAAAAAATGTTAAATCTATCCGAAAATAATATCCACAAACGTTTTGCTTACGACAAATTTTCTGCGTTTACAAAAGTCAATTTTGTACAATGGGAAAGTTGGTTTAGAAAAGTTTTATTCCTGTTTTTTATTCTAGTAGTGATCTTTATGTTTACACCATGGACACAAAACATTAATTCTAAAGGCTACCTTACTACTATATATCCGGATCAAAGGCCACAAACGGTGCATACAATTATTGCAGGTCGACTAGAGAAATGGTATGTAAAAGAAGGTGATTTTGTGCATAAAGGAGATACTTTAGTGTATATCAGTGAAGTTAAAAGCGATTATTTTGACCCTTCTTTGGTGGATCGAACTACCGAGCAGGTCGCGTTTAAAAAGAATAAAATTGATTCATATACCAATAAAGTAGAAGCGCTAACACGTCAAAAGGATGCTTTTGCATCTATTTTGAAACTTAAATTGCAACAAACGAAAAATAAATTTCGTCAAGCTAAGTTAAAAGTCAAATCAGATAGTATCGATTTTGTTACTATGGATGCACAACTAAAAATAGCAGAACGTCAATTTAAACGAACAGAGGATTTATTTCAAAAAGGGTTAAAAGCCATGAAAGATGTGGAGATGGCCAATGTGAAATTACAGGAAACGATGGGGAAAACAATTGCACTTGAAAATAAGTTGTTTATTTCCAAAAATGAGTTGATGAACGCAAAAATCGAAATTGCAAATATTAAAAATGAATACTTGGAAAAAGTTTCTAAGGTAGAATCAGAAATGTCATCCGCATTTTCGGATCAACAAGAGGCTTCAGCTGTGAAAAGTAAATTGGAAAATCAATTATCCAATTATATCATTCGTAAAGGTTTTTATTACATTACTGCACCAAATACGGGGTATGTAACCAAGTTGATTCGATCTGGAATTGGAGAGATATTAAAAGAAGGGGAAGAAATTTTAACCGTAATGCCTGAAAAATATGATTTGGCAGTAGAATTTTATGTGGAACCAATGAATTATCCATTAATCAAAAAAGGAGAGCATGTTCGACTTCAATTCGATGGATGGCCTGCAGTAGTTTTTGGTGGATGGCCGGATGCTTCGTTTGGAACTTTTGGCGGGAAAATATTAGCAATAGACAATTTTAGTAGTTCTAACGGTATGTATCGTGTATTAGCAATTCCAGAGCCGGGAGATAAATCGTGGCCGAAAGGATTACGTGTTGGAGGTGGTGTTAAGACATTTACTTTACTTAAAAATGTTCCAGTTTGGTATGAAATATGGCGTAATCTAAATGGTTTTCCACCAGAATATTACACAGGGAATCCAACAAATAAATCGCTCAAAAAAGAAAAGAAATGAAACAGTTAATTTTTTTCTTAGGTATATTTTTAAGTGGCTTGTGTACTTTATATGCACAGAAAGAAGTATTTGATTTTGAGACTTTCAAATTAACGGTTGTTAAATTTCATCCTTTAATACAAAAAGCGAATAATTTGGCTTTTGCTGGTTCTGGAGAAGTTTTGAAAGCACGAGGGGCTTTTGATCCAACGCTTTCATCTAACGTTAATCAAAAGACGTTTAATGGCAAGGAATATTATTGGACATCTAATACAACACTGAAAATTCCCACCTGGTTCGGTACAAATTTAAAGGCAGGTTACGAGGCTAATCGTGGCGAATATGTTGAAAATGATCAAAAATTACCTGGTAGTGGATTATGGTACGCAGGTGTTGAAATACCATTGTTACAAGGTGTTTTATACAATGAAAGACAATTCCAATTGCAGCAAGCGCAAAATTTACAAAAGATGAGTTTGGCTGAACGACAATTAGCAGTAAATGATTTATTATTGGATGCCTTTTCTACGTATTGGACATGGACAGAAGCATATAAAAAATTAATGATAGCCAAAGAGGGGTTTGTTTTGGCAGAAGCAAGATATAAAGCGGCGAAAGAAAATGTAGCAGTTGGAGAAAATCCTCCTATAGACACGGTAGAAGCATTGATTTTATTAGAGAATAGAACGGTAGAAAATAAATCTGCACAGACACAATTTCAGAATGCTACTTTATTGTTACAAACATTTTTGTGGGGAGAAGATAATCAATTAGTTAGTATTCCGTCAAACGTGATACCACAATTAGAAAATGCTAAGCCAGAAGTTGCAATTTTAAATGGAAATGACATTGACTCCTTACCAAGTATTCAATTGGCAGCTTATAAAGTAGATCAAATGGCTCTGGATGTTAAATGGAAAAAAGAACAATTAAAGCCTGCTATAAATGCCAATTATAATCTATTAAATCAACCAAGTGGAAATTTGGATGTAAGTCAATTTTCAATGCAAAATTATAAATTTGGTGTAACCGCTTATGTTCCTTTATTTCTTCGTAAAGAACGAGGAGGAGTCAAATTAGCAAAATTAAAAATGGATAATGCTGGATTAGATTTACTCGCAAAAAAACGAGAGTATGATCAGAAAATTAAAAATTTAGCAAATGAAATTGAACTTCAAACGGTCAATATCGTCACGCAAAAAAGAATCGTAGAGCATACAAGAACACTTCGTTCAGCCGAGTTAGAAAAATTTCAAGCTGGAGAAAGTTCATTATTTATGATAAATTCACGTGAACAAACCTATTTATCTAGTGAAAATAAATTGGTAGAATTAGAAATAAAATTAGAGGTTAGTAAATTGAAAATGAAATGGTTGTTAAATAAGTTGTAATTTTTTTACATTCAATTGTAACTTTTAATTATTTCTCGCGTTAAGGAACTTACGGATCAAATTTAACATCTACAGGTTAAAAAACATAAAGGGCTTTCTTCGGAGGGCCCTTTTTGATTGTAGGGTATTTTAAGTTATTAAATCTGGTTTTTTATTTAGTTTTTTTTAACCATTAAGGAATTAAGGGATTATGATTATTGTTGCATATTTTTAGATTAATTTAGATTTTCACTTTGCTTAATAGTTTTGTTTAATATCATATTCATTGAAATATTCATTTATCAGCGGAACACTTTCCTTTGAGAGATTTGTGCTATTAAAATTTAATAATAAACCTTGAGGTTTTTTCAATAATTTCATATAAGTAAGAAGTTGTGCTTGATGTATAGGTAGTAATTGTACTACAGATTTTATTTCAACAATAATTAAGTCGTTAACTAGTAAGTCTAATCTGAAATTAGAATCAAGTTCAATCTCTTTATATTTTATTGGTATAGATAGTTGATTTGAAACAGTAAAACCATTTTTATTCAATTCAAATATCAAACATTTTTCATAAATACTTTCCAATAATCCAGGTCCTAATTCTTTATGAACTTCTATTGCATAACCCATAATTTCATAGGAAAGGCGTGTTATCATTTTCTTCGTCATGATACTAAAATATACAAATAATTTGCATATTGTCAATAGAAAAAAACAAGAAATTTAAATTAGAATGATTATCACAAAAAAGACCGTAGGTCTCACAATGCCCCTTAATCTATCTCTTCTCACACCTAAATTTCTCAATAAAAACTAAATGGTAAACACAGACCACAGGTCTCTCAATTCCCCTTCATCTATCTCTTCTTACACCTAAATTTCTCAATATATCTTAATGGTGTAAAAAGTCAATCCTACATATTATCTTCTAATCTCCACTCCGCACCAGAATTTGGTGTCTCTTGCAAACGAATTGCTACCAACTTTGTGTTATGTGCAAATTGATCTTGTAATAATTCCACAAAATGTAACAACAAATTCTCACAGGTAGGTTGAAAAGGCATTAAGATCACTTTTTCAAATTCATTGGAAATAACTTCCGATTTTGAATAGGGCGCTTCTTGGTTAAGTACCAAAGCATGGTCAAATACTTCAATAATGTGTTTTTTGATTACCTCTTTCAAGTCGCCGAAATCAATCACCATTCCTAATTTAACATGCTCTATATCTGCAATTGGTTTTCCAAGCAATGTTATACTCAAATGATACGTATGTCCATGTATGTTTTTACAAGGTCCGTCATATCCATATAACGCATGTGCCATGTCAAATGTGAAATCTTTCGTAACTCGGATGCTTGTAAGTGTTGACATAATTGAGGGTGTTAATTTGGTATAAAGATAGGGATTATTGAGGGATTATTTAGTTGGTGTAAATTGTAAACCATCGATTTTGTAAACTTTATGATGGATGAGGTTTCATGTAATTAAACTCTTCTTAACTTTAGTGTCTCATTAGTATAGCATGTCAATCCCAAATTTTAATACTTTTAGTTCCTCGTTTTCTGAAATAGAATTACCAAAAAAATTCACCTTCCCGTTTTACTACGAACCACATCCGATAGCCTTAAAAGCAGCGAAAGAATTAAAAGATTACATCGAAAATCAAACAGACTTTGAACATAATTTTGGGATAGAATCAGGCAAAGAAGGAATCGTTATTGGGAAGATGTTTGGAGTACTTGTAGTACAAAAAGAAAATGGGGAACTTGGATACCTTTCCGCATTTTCAGGTAAACTAGCCAATGGAAATCACCATGAACGTTTTGTACCACCAGTATTTGATATATTAAAAGAAGATGGTTTTTTTCGCAGGCAAGAAGATATTATTAGTGCTATTAATCATGAAATTGAAAGATTAGAACAAGCGGAAGATTTTAATAATCAATTGCAAGCAGAGGAGAGAATTGTTAGAGAGTCTCAAGAAGAAATTGCACAAATAAAAAGTGACATTAAAGCGAATAAGAAACATCGCGATGCTTTGAGAAATCAATACCAAAAACAGTTAACTTCACACGAACTTTCATCGGCTGATTTCGAAGATAAAATGCAAACTTTAGTCAAACAAAGTTTAAAGGAAAGTTATTTTCTTAAAGACAGAACGCAAGCTACAAAAATTAATATTGAAGAAAGTAAAGCAAAAACACAACTATTCAAGGATAAAATAGCAGCATTGAAAGAGGAGCGAAAAATAAAATCGGCTGCTTGTCAACAACAAATTTTCGATCATTACTATTTCTTAAATAAACAAGGCCAACAAAAAAGTTTAGCGGCAATTTTTCAAGCAACAGAAGATCAAAAACCACCCGCAGGGGCAGGGGAGTGTGCAGCACCTAAATTGTTGCAGTATGCCTTTTTATATAAACTAAAACCAATTGCTTTAGCGGAATTTTGGTGGGGACAATCGCCAAGTTCAGAAATAAAGAAACATGGGCATTTTTATCCTGCGTGTCGTGGTAAATGTGAGCCGATATTGGCACACATGTTGGCGGGTGTCGCTATGGATGAAAATCCAATGCTTACAAATCCTGCATTAGGAAAAACGTTACCAATCATTTTCGAAGATGAATATTTAGCTATTGTGAACAAGCCAGCAGAGTTTTTGTCTGTACCAGGAAAAAATATTACAGATTCGGTATACGAACGAGTTAAAACTTTTTATCCAAATGCTACTGGACCACTGATTGTCCATCGTTTGGATATGTCTACTTCTGGTTTGATGCTCATTGCTAAAACTAAAGATGTGCATCAACACTTACAAAGTCAATTTTTAAAACGGACGGTTAAAAAGCGGTATGTTGCACTTTTGGATGGAATTGTAAAAATTCCTTCCGGAGAAATTAATCTTCCCCTTCGTGTCGACTTAGACGATCGGCCCCGACAATTGGTGTGTTACGATTACGGAAAACCAGCTTTGACACACTTCGAAACTATTGACACGAAAAAACGCAGAACCAAGGTGTATTTTTATCCAGTCACAGGTCGTACACACCAATTACGTGTTCATGCAGCACATCCACAAGGATTAAATACACCGATAGTAGGAGATGATCTATATGGTACTAAAGGTGAACGTTTACATTTACATGCTGAACAAATTACATTTCGTCATCCAGTAAGTAAGGAGATTGTTACGTTTCAAGTAGATGCGGAGTTTTAATTAGAATATTATAGTATGAATCAAGAAATCACCTCCTACATTGCTTCCTGTCCGACGCAATCGCATGAACTACTAAATAAACTTCGTAACTTCATTCTTCAAGAAGTTCCACAAGCAGAAGAAGTAATTAGTTATAAAATGCCTGCTTATAAATTAAATGGCATGTTGGTGTATTTTGCAGGGTATGAAAAACACATTGGTTTCTATCCGACTGGTTCTGGAATAAAACACTTTGAGCAAGAGATTCAAAATTATAAATATTCAAAAGGAACGATCCAATTTCCCTTAGATCAAGAATTACCTTACGACTTAATTAGAAGAATTATTCAATTTCGTGTACAAGAAATTGAATTGAAATTAGCTGCTAAGAAACTTTCAAAAAAATAATTTCGGTTAATCGTTTAACTTTTTTAAATTTCAGGATTTCTTTTTCTAAATATCAGATAGGTAATTAATACACCCAAACCCATTGAAAAACTAAATAACATCCAATTAGGAAATGGATGAAATCCACTATCAAAATCGAAAAATAACCTTACCAACCAAGATGGCTCTTCCTCATGGAATGAACAGGGATCCATATCAGGAATAAATAACCAATAAAAAATCACTAATAAGAATAACCCAATTATTAAACTAAAAAAGATATATCCCAAAAATTGAAAAATTATTAAAAGGTATTTTTTCATTCGAACATTTTCTAATTAATCCATTGATATATTTTCACATTATATAATTGCTACATTATTCCTCATCATACTCTCCCTGCAACGCATACCAACCAAATTTTAATAATCCCCCAACAATTATCGGCATTAACACAAAGAGTATAATAATACCAAATACTAAGTCATCATTTCCTTTTGCATGAATCACTTTCGGTAATCCAAAATCAGCAATCCCAAAATACGCACAGGCAACTGCTAACAATAACCAAACAATTCCCAATATTCTTTTTACTTTATTCATCTCTATTTTTTTAGTATTTAATTTTCTTCCAAATGGTTTATCAGTCTCTCAAAAGACACTCTTCACTTCGTCACTCTTCCCTTTTTCGGTGGCTGAGGCTCTCGAAGCCACATTACTCAATATGTTTCTTTTTCCCATTTATGTATACCATACCAATCACAAAACATACTCCAGAAACTATAATCGGATACCATAATCCTTCTAAATAAGGTTTATCAAAGGGGATGGATGTGCCCGCTTTCTCAGCAACAGCATTTGCATCGTTTGCTTTGGACGCTAGGTAAGTTGCAACAGCTGGAAGTAAACCTCCGAATACACCGTTACCAATATGGTAGGGGAGTGACATCGAAGTATAACGTATGTTTGTAGGAAAAATCTCTACTAAAAATGCTGCGATAGGACCATAAACCATCGTCACAAAAATTACTTGGAAGAACACCATCCAAATCAAGATCCATTTGTCACCTGAGTTTATTGTTATCGAAGTTTTTACTTCTTCTTTTGCAATGGTTAATTTCCCTTGTTTTTTAAGTAGTTGAATGGTTTTGGTTTCCGTTTTAACAGTTTGATCGGTATAATAATAGGTATTGTTATAAACAGAATCTTTTAATCCAGTTTTAGGATTTAAAACGAATGTAACTGTTTCTGTATGTTTCGCGGCTATTTCGGTTTTATGTTTTACAGAAACCGTTTGATACATTTTTTCATAAATAGGCCGATAGGCAAACATTGCTAATACCATTCCTGCTAGCATGATTTTCTTCCTGCCAATTTTATCGGATAATGCCCCAAATACCAAGAAGAAAGGAGTGCCCATTAAGAGCGCAATTGCAATCAACATATCCGACTGCATTTTATCCACCATACAGATTTTTTCGATAAAACTCATGGCGTAGAACTGACCTGTATACCAAACAACACCTTGTCCCATCGTAGCGCCAAAAAGAGCTAGTAACACAAATTTGAAGTTCTGTTTGTTTCCAAAACTTTCTTTCAACGGATTTTTAGAAACGTGTCCTTCAGCTTTTACTTTTGCAAACAATGGGGACTCATCCATATTTTTACGAATTACATAGGAAACTGCAACCATGATGATAGAAACCCAAAACGGAACACGCCATCCCCATGCGTTGAATGCTTCTTTCGAAATTGCTAAACGCGTACCCATAATGACCAATAAGGATATAAATAAACCTACCGTTGCTGTCGTTTGTATCCATGAAGTCCAATATCCACGTTTATTCGCAGGTGCATGTTCTGCCACATAGGTCGCAGCTCCTCCGTATTCACCACCTAACGCTAATCCTTGTAATAATCGCAAGAGTAATACTAACACTGGAGCCATAAAACCAATGGATTCATAAGATGGAATACATCCAATCATAAAAGTTGCGCCTCCCATTAAGAGAAGCGTTACCATGAAAGTATATTTACGCCCAATCAAATCGCCTAAACGTCCAAAAAAAAGCGCACCAAATGGTCGCACAACAAATCCAGCTGCAAAGGTTGCTAATGTTGCTAAAAAAGCTGCGGTTGGATTTTCTGCAGGGAAAAATTTGGTAGATATTATTGTAGCTAAACTCCCGAAAATGTAAAAGTCATACCATTCAATTAATGTCCCCACCGAAGACGCACCTATGATTTTCCAAAGTCCTTTTGTTTCTGTAGCCATAAATGTTTGTTAGTTATCTATTTACACGAATATAAAATAAATTAATTGAAAGTGCATCAAATTTCTTTATTTACAATACACAGCTAACTTTAAGTACCTCATCCCTCATCCTCTTCACTCGTTCCTCTCCGGTCCCTGAGGTACTCGAAGAGCCGTCCCTCATCCCTTCGGCGGCTGAGGCGCGCGAAGCCCCGTCATATATTATTCCTTTGTTATTCCAAAAATAAATTTTTGTGAATCATTGCTATTGTAAAGAAGAATGACTAAATTTAAATGAGGTTGATCAATTTAATACTTTGCGCCATGAGACAGCTAAAAATTGTAAAACAAGTTACCAACAGAGAAGTAGCTTCTTTAGATAAGTACCTACAAGAGATAAGTCGTGAAGGAATGATTTCCGCAGACGAAGAAGTGGAATTGGCCTTACGTATTAAAGCTGGTGATCAACGTGCTTTAGAAAAATTAACACGTGCCAACCTACGTTTTGTCGTTTCTGTAGCAAAACAATACCAAAATCAAGGTATGACGCTTCCAGATTTAATTAACGAAGGAAATGTCGGATTAATAAAAGCGGCAGAACGTTTTGATGAAACTAGAGGGTTTAAATTCATTTCATACGCTGTATGGTGGATTCGTCAAGCTATATTACAAGCATTGGCAGAACAAGCACGTATCGTACGATTACCATTAAATAAAATCGGAACAATCAATAAATTGAATCGTGCTTTTTCAGAACTAGAGCAAAAATATGAAAGACCACCAAGCGCTGAAGAATTAGCTGAATTTATGGGGGTTTCTGTTTCGGATGTGAAACAATCACTACAATCGAACGGTAGACATGTTTCTATGGATGCGCCATTAACAGAAGGAGATGAATCTTCATCTAGTTTGTATGACGTGCTACCAAATACTTATTCGGATACGCCAGATGTAGATTTAGTGAAAGAATCATTGCGTAAAGATATCGAACGCTCTTTATCTACTTTGACAACTAGAGAAGGGGAGGTGGTAAGATTGTATTTCGGACTAAACGGACGCTATCCACTTACTTTAGAAGAAATTGGGGATAAATTCGATCTTACTAGAGAAAGAGTGCGTCAAATCAAAGAAAAAGCGATAAGACGCATGAAACATACTTCGCGTAGTAAAATGTTGAAAAACTATCTTTGAGAATTATGAATTATGGTTTGTGAGTTATAAAGTATAATTCATAACCCATAATTTATCTCTTCACTTCGTCACTCTTCACTTGAAATCTCCTGAGTCTCTCGAAGGACACTCTTAATTCGGATCTACGTCCACATGCATACGTACCGCCTTATTAATCGGTACGCTATAAAAAGCATCAATTATCTCTTGAATCTTTTCCTTCACTTGACGATTATTAACTTCGCGTTCGACTTTTAAAGTAATTTGCTTAAGGAAATAATTGTTGATTCGCGGAATAATCGGGTACTCAGGACCCAAAACCCGCTCTTTGAATACTTCACGCAAAGAATTTGCTAACTCAACGGCAGAACGGTCTACCTGATTAGAATCTTTATGTTTTAGTGTAAGTTGAATGATTTTGTAAAATGGTGGATAAAAGAAATTTCGTCTTTCGGTAATTTCATTACTATAAAAACTTTGGAAATCGTGTTGAATCACTTTTTGAATAATCCAATGTTCTGGTTGTCCAGTTTGTATGATTACTTTTCCGCGTTTCTTAAGTCTTCCAGCGCGACCAGCAACTTGGGACATCAATTGATAACTACGTTCAAACGCTCTAAAATCCGGGCGATTCAACATCATGTCTGCATCGAGTATCCCAACTAAATTCACATTGTCAAAATCTAAGCCTTTGGTAATCATTTGTGTACCAATAAGCACATCGATTGCGCCACTTCCAAAATCTTCAATGATCGT
>Ga0114962_10004260_pt1 | contig 11399 bp, 10 predicted proteins | sample C_130820_MF_Meta_FD_87017 | JGI IMG/M metagenome (GOLD analysis project Ga0114962, IMG submission 87017) | Freshwater microbial communities from Lake Croche, Canada to study carbon cycling - C_130820_MF_MetaG | ecosystem: Environmental > Aquatic > Freshwater > Lake | place: Lake Croche, Canada... | reverse complement strand
CGATCGTTGCCGCGCCGGCATAACCCATACCTGAACGAAGTCCGCCAACGAGTTGATGTAGGACTGTTGCGACCGGGCCACGGTAGGCAACCTTGCCTTCAATACCTTCTGGAACAAGTTTATCTTCTGCAAGTACATCATCTTGCATATAACGATCTTTGGAATATGACTTTTGCTCGCCGCGAGATTGCATCGCACCGAGTGAACCCATTCCGCGATAACCCTTGTATTGACGACCATTCAGTTCGAGCAGTTCCCCAGGTGACTCATCACAACCAGCAAGGAGTGAGCCAAGCATCACAGTATCTGCACCCGCGACGATCGCCTTTGCGATATCTCCGGAGTACTGAAGTCCGCCATCTGCAATCAGTGGAATGCCGGCAACAAAACATGCTTTGTGCGCCTCCATGATTGCAGTGACTTGTGGAACACCAACTCCTGCAACGACGCGAGTAGTGCAGATTGATCCAGGCCCGACACCAACTTTTACGGCGTCAACACCAGCGTTGATGAGTGCTTGTGCACCTGAACGGGTTGCAACATTTCCACCGATGATTTGAATTTGTGGGAAGCTCTTCTTAATGCGAGCGATTGAATCGAGGACCGCCTTGTGGTGGCCATGAGCGGTATCAACCACAACTACATCAACGCCGGCTTCAATCAATGCTGATGCGCGGGCAAAGCCATCATCGCCAACTCCGACTGCAGCGCCAACGATTCCGTGCTTCTTCGCTTCAAGGACATTTGCGACTTGGGCTTCGATAGCAAGGTTGCGATGAATAATTCCAATGCCGCCGGACTTAGCCATGGCGATAGCCATCTTGCTCTCTGTGACTGTATCCATCGCAGAGCTAACGATGGGAATAGAGAGTTCAATCCCGCGAGTTAAGCGAGTTTTTGTCTCTACTTCAGAAGGGACGACCTCAGAGGCATCGGGCAGTAGAAGAACATCGTCGTAGGTCAGCCCTAGAAGGACGACTTTCTCTCGTGCTGCCTCATGCATAGGGTCAGTCTAGTAGGGCTTTAAAGCCCGACGGCACGCTCGATATCGGCACAGGCACCGGTCAAATCCTGCACCCGGTGCAATTGCTCATGGTGCTTGGCACCCCATCCTGGTCCCCCGACGATGACTTTCGGTTTCGGTCTGGTGGATGGCAGGTCGGTAATGAAAGAAGCATCTGCATGTTTGCGTAATTGCGCCCACAAGAAAATCGCGGCGGGAGCACTTCGGCGGACAACCTCGTGGATGGCAGCTTTCGGAGTTCGCGGCCCTAAGAATTGAACTGCGATACCTCGCTCAGCGAGAGCGGCAGCGAGCGCAGTAATAGCAAGGCAGTGAGTCTCTTCTCCGATACTTGCAATGAGAACGGGGCGAGCGGTATTCGTTAAATCGACTGCCGCAATTTTGGTATTAAAGATTCTCAAAATCACTTCTGAAAGTAGGTGCTCAATCTCGGTGCCAGTGCCGCTCTTCTTCCATTCATCCCCCACGGCAATGAGAAGTGGAACTAATACTGCATGCCAGGTTGCTTCAATCCCATGGCGCTCAAGATGCGATTGAATTCCCGATTCCAATAAGTCGCAATCTAAGCCACGTGCTGCTCTGTGAAGCTGCTCAATTAATTCGTGATCTTTCTCGATCTGAAGTGTTACCTGATCGAGGTTGGCACGACCGTTATGTTCTAAGGCTTGGCGGGATGCATCAAGAGGAGAGATTCCTGAGATGATCAGTTTGCGCATATAGATCAGTCGCGCAAGATCCAGCTCTGAGTATTTTCGGTGTTCACCCTCGCTATGGCCGGTGGGGCCAATTCCATAGCGCCGTGACCAGGTGCGCAATGTCGCTGGGGCCACCCCGATTCGACGAGCGACGGCAGCGACGGTAAAGGCTGCTTCGGCTGACTGATCCTGGCTCATCACCCCCTAATCATGGTGCAGAGTGAGGTAACTCTCTAGCCGAAATCGCTCCATAAGCGATTCAAAGGGGTCAGATACTTGAACAACCTATGAAACGGTTGTAGCCTCCACCTATGAGTGAAAATGTACGGGTACCCCGGCCGGTTGCTTCCGATTGGGAGTGGCAGTTCGATGGCGCTTGTCGCACATTGCCAACAGAGATGTTCTTCCATCCTGATGGGGAGCGTGGACCACGTCGCCGCAATCGCGAAAATACTGCGAAGGCGATCTGTGCAACCTGCCCTGTAATCCAAGCTTGCCGAGCACATGCGCTCGCTATCGCAGAGCCTTATGGAATTTGGGGCGGACTCTCTGAAGATGATCGAGTTGCAATCATCAATTCACGCACTCACAAGACTGTTGCAGAATTTGTAACAGCCTCATAATTTTTTCCAACCCCCGATAAAAAAGCCCGCCACATCTGTGGCGGGCTTTTTTATTACTACTGATTAATGGGAGTGCCCACCAGGTCCATGTGAGTGACCATGTCCTGAGGTTGCCTCTTCCTTCTGTGCTTCTGGGGTCTCGAATACGAGCGCCTCAGTTGTAATAAACATTGCAGCGATCGAAGCCGCATTTGCAAGTGCGGAACGAGTGACCTTAACCGGATCGATAACACCATCTGCAACGAGATCTCCGTAGACCTCAGTCCCGGCATTAAAACCTTCATTTGGCTTCATGCTACGAACCTTTGCAACAACGACATAACCTTCGTGTCCGGCATTCTCGGCGATCCAACGTAGTGGCTCATCGCATGCCTTCTTTACTAGGCGAACTCCAACTGCCTTGTCGCCTGTGAGGCCGAGATCATTATCTAGAGCTGATGCAGCATGCACGAGTGCAGCTCCACCGCCGACAACGATTCCTTCTTCAACAGCAGCGCGAGTTGCAGAGATCGCATCTTCAAGACGGTGCTTCTTCTCTTTGAGCTCTACTTCAGTATGAGCGCCGACCTTGATCACGCAGACTCCACCAGCGAGCTTTGCCACGCGCTCTTGGAGTTTTTCGCGATCCCAATCAGAATCTGTATTCGCAAGTTCATTGCGGATTTCGCTGACACGAGCAGCAACATCAGCCTTATCTCCGGCGCCATCCACGATTGTGGTTGCATCCTTTGAGATGACGATACGACGTGCGCGACCAAGAAGATCGAGAGTCACCGCATCAAGCTTGAGACCGACCTCAGCAGAGATCACCTGTCCGCCTGTGAGGATCGCAATATCTTGGAGCATCGACTTACGACGATCTCCAAAACCTGGCGCCTTCACAGCAGCAGAGGTGAATGTTCCGCGCATGCGGTTCACAACGAGGGTTGAAAGTGCTTCACCTTCAACATCTTCGGCAATGATCAGGAGTGGCTTATTAGCTGCAGCTACCTTCTCAAGAACTGGCAGGATCTCACTCAGTGCTGAGATCTTCTGGCCAGAGATCAAGATGTAGGCATCATCAAGCACTGTCTCCATGCGATCAGAGTCGGTGACGAAATATGGCGAGATATAACCCTTATCGAACTGCATTCCTTCAGTGAAATCGAGTTCGAGGTTTGTTGTTGAAGATTCTTCAACGGTGATAACGCCATCTTTGCCGACCTTGTCCATCGCTTCTGCAATGAGATCGCCGATCGCCTTATCTTGGGCTGAAATAGTCGCTACATCTGCGATCTGAGACTTACCAGATACTGCTTTTGAGTTCTTCTTGAGCTCTTCGGCAACTGCCTTAACAGCAGCTTCGATTCCGAGCTTGATCTCCATTGGCTGAGCGCCAGCAGCGAGGTTACGTAGACCTTCTTTGACCATAGCCTGTGCAAGCACAGTTGCAGTGGTTGTGCCATCACCAGCGACATCATTGGTCTTCTCAGCAACTTGCTTCACAAGTTGTGCGCCCATGTTTTCGGCTGGATCTGAAAGTTCGATTTCCTTAGCGATGGTTACGCCATCGTTAGTGATAAGTGGGGCTCCGTACGCTTTGGCGATAACCACGTTACGACCCTTAGGTCCAAGTGTTACCTTGACGGTGTCAGCGAGAATGTTGACTCCGCGCTCCATCGCACGACGAGCGGTCTCATCAAATTGAAGACTCTTGCCCATCCGGGTTACTTCTTCTCGATGATTGCAAGAACATCGCGAGCTGAAAGAACGAGGTACTCCTCGTTGTTGTACTTCACTTCAGTTCCGCCGTACTTGCTATAAAGAACAACATCGCCAACTTTGACATCCATTGGAGTGCGGACGCCATCGTCGAAACGACCTGGTCCTACTGCAACAACGGTGCCTTCTTGTGGCTTCTCTTGAGCTGTATCTGGGATGACCAAGCCTGATGCGGTCTTCTGCTCAGCGGCGTTGGCTTGAACGACAATGCGATCTTCAAGTGGCTTAATGGCAACTGCCATGATGCGCTCCTTCTTCTTAGAAACTCGTTAAAAGAATCGGTTATTTGCTTTCCACTTCGGGTTTAGCAGACTAACCCCGAGAGTGCTAAGGCCGACTCTACTAGCGCCAGAGGAGCCTTTCCAATCCAGAACTGGAATCTGCGGCAAATCCCACGTTTGTGGGAGTCGATCCGGCCGTAACCATCAGGCTAGTAAGGGCTGCGACCATCGCCCCATTATCGGTACAGAGCCCCATAGGCGGGGTGCGAAGCCTGACTCCAGCCAGAGAGCAACGGCGGGTAGCTTCGGCCCGCAGCCGGCTATTAGCCGCAACTCCCCCGGCGATAATCAAACTTTCGATCCCCGCACTCTTTGCAGCCGATAACGCTTTGGTCAAGAGCACATCAACGACCGCTTCTTGGAATGACGCAGCTACATCTGCGCGAACCGCACTTGGGGTGCTCTTAAGGTATCTGGAGACAGCGGTCTTCAATCCTGAAAATGAGAAGTCGTAGAGATGTTCTTCAAGATCATTCGCATGAGTAAGCCCACGTGGAAATTCAATCGCTGTTGGATTGCCAGATTGGGCTAACTGATCGATCGCTGGACCGCCAGGGAAATCTAATTCGAGCAACCGGGCAATCTTGTCGAATGCTTCACCCGCTGCATCATCGATTGTCGCCCCAAGGACTTCTACATCAGATGCGAGATCAGAAACCTTCAGAATTGAGCTGTGTCCACCACTAACAAGCAAGCCAATTGCCGGTTCGAGTATCTGTGATTCATTAAGTGCATCCACTGCAATGTGCGAGGAAAGATGATTAACACCAAAGAGTGGCTTATCGAGCGCGAGTGAAAGCCCTGATGCTGCTGAGGTACCAACTAATAGTGCACCGATTAAACCAGGTCCTGCTGTAACACCGATTGCATCGATATCCTGAAGTGAAATTTTAGCTTCAAGAAGAGCTTGTGAAATAACTGGCTGCATCGCCTCGAGGTGAGCTCTGCTTGCAATCTCTGGAACAACTCCCCCAAAGCGGGCATGTTGCTCAACACTTGATGAGATCACATTTGCGAGAAGTTTTCTGCCGCGGACGATTCCGACTGCAGTCTCATCGCACGAAGTCTCAATACCAAGAACTAATGGCTCACTCATGACCGTAACTCTTTTCGCATCACAAGCGCGGTCTTGCCCGGCCCGTAATAATCGATACGTTCTGAGATTTTTCTAAAGCCATTCGCTTCATAGAGCGGAATTGCTTCAGCGTTATCAATGCGAACTTCAAGCATCACCGCGACCGCTTTCTTGTTGCGGGACCAATCGATCAACCGCTTCAAGAACTCACGCGCGATCCCTTTGCGACGAAACTCAGGAGCGACCGTCATTGTGAGGATATCGGTGAGATCCCCGGCCGGCATGATTCCTGCATAGCCAATAACAATGCCATCAGCCTCTGCGACGATGTAATAGCGATCTTTAGCTGCGATCTCCTCTTTAAATTGTGCAAGTGACCATGGATCTTCGCCTTTATAGATCTCTTTTTCTAGCGCATAAAGAGGTACTGCATCCATCGTTGTCGCAGCTCTAAAGATGATTCCTATCGGGAGTGGATAGGCATCAGGTCTACGAATGTAGTTTGGTTCGCGAAGATTCTGGGAGATTGCTAGTTCTGCAATCTCGGTGGCTCTAGGCGGGGTTCGAACGATCGCTACCCCTAACTCCTCAACTACTTGGTGAACGTTGACTGCGGGTTCAGTAACGCGGCGGCCCTCAAAATATCTTGCCCAGAAGAGCTCTTGGCGACGGGCATCGATCGCAACAATAAAATCAGATTGGCCCACGTTGACTGCAATCGCATCAAGGCTGGAAACTCCTACCCAATCAATATTTCGGCCAAGTGCAAAGCTCTGACCAAATGCGATTCCAACTCGAAGTCCAGTAAATGGTCCTGGGCCCATTCCAATCGCAACAAGATCGATCCTGTTTTCTATGACGAGTGCTTGTTGAACAAGTTTTGGCAAGACTTCACCATGTGCCAAAGCATCATCGTGGTGGATTTCGATAAGCGAAACGCCATCTTTAACGATCGCAACTGATGTTCGATCTGTGGATGTATCAATTGCAAGAATGGTACTCATAGATCAAAACCACGCCAGCGAGATCCATGTCCTTTAGATGTGACAACGCGATCGTTATCGCCCGACCCAAATTCGATGGTGATCTCAAGGTAGGTATCTGCCAGGCGTTCAACAAAACTCTCGCCCCATTCGATCACAATGATCGAACTCTTCAATTGCGAATCAAGATCTAGGTCATCGAAGATTGCCATGGGTTCGCCCACTAATCGGTATGCATCTACGTGCACAAGTGTCTCTTTACCGTGATGGATGCGCGAGATAACAAAGGTTGGTGATGTTATGCCGATAATTCCGAGGGCAGATCCAATCCCTTGAGTAAGAGCCGTCTTGCCCGCTCCAAGATCACCCTTGAGCAGTACCAAATCACCAGCATGCAGATTCTCACCGATGTGACGGCCGAGATCCTTCATCGCTTCTGGGGATCTCACAAGGGCCATGTCGTAAGAGTAATAGAAGAAGGGCCCCGGTTACCCGAGGCCCTTCTGACTTGCTAGTTCTAACTAGCTCTCAAGATAAATCTTAAGAGTAGAACTTAGGTAGAACCGCTGTGAACTTAGGATCTGAAGTAGATCCGCCCATCTTGCGCACTGCAGTAAGCAATGGTCCGCCTGAAAGGTTTGTACCCTTGATGGATGCATAGGCCAACATATCTGCAACTGTTGTGTACTGCTTTGTCGTGAAGTTACAGTGATTGGTTCCATTTGCCGCAGCAGTCGATGTCACAGGTGAACCTGCAGCATTGAATGTTGTGTAGTGCGTTGGTGGCAAGTTGTAGATCGAGATCAAATTCGAAGGTCCACGAGCAACGTGCGCCTTGAGATTTGCTTTGATCTGAGCTGCGTATTGATCTGCATACTTATTTGCAAGGTAAGTTGAAGCACCTGCAGGAGTAATTGGATCTGCTACGCCAACCATAGTCACTGTAGGAACTGAAACCTTTCCAGTCCATTTCAGCAAGGTACGCATCGTTGCCATTGCAGTTGGATTACCAGTTGCACGTGGTGATGCCGCGATTACTCCAAGCATTCCAGCTGTGGCTTGTGATCCACTGAGGGCTGCATTGAATGTGCTTGCATCTGAACCAAGCTGTGCTGCGTAATCAGTCTTTGTATTATCAAAGATTGCGCCACCTGACTGCAGTTCTACATCGTAGATTGCAAGAATCGCAAGAGCTGCAGCATTTGTACCATTTTGAAGGATTCCAAGTGCTGGGCTTCCGAGAATTGAAAAGCCGGTATAACTAGATGTATTCACAGAACCAGGTCCGGTTGTTCCATCAAAGTTCGCACTCTGGGTTGGAATTCCCGCCATCAATCCGAGCATCAAGAGAGCTGACCGAGCTGGAATCTTTCCAAGCGCGGCTGCCACTGGTGCTGGGGTTGTATCAGGCCAGGTAGGGACGCTCGTTGCGAGTTCCGTACCAATTCCAACCTGCAACTTACCCATAACGGTAAATACCTTGCCGAGATCTGCCATCGCTTCACCATATCCAGCAGCGCCAGCTGAGTAATTTCCAGCCTTGATTGATGGATCAAAGAAGGTCTTGAGTCCCCAGAGGAAATCTCCAGCCATCTTGAGTTCAGCTTCTACAGCGGATGTCGCCATGCAGAGAGGTGCTGCAGCTGAGAGCTGAGTTCCGAGCTTCTCTGCAAGTCCCTGTGTGATAAATCCACCGAGAGATTCACCCCAGGCGATGACCTTCGTGGTCTTTGTGAACTGTGTTTTGAAGGTGTTGATCAGTTCGACATCGGTTGCAACGCCAGAATCCGCGTTCCATCCTTGACGAGCAAAACCAGAGCCCATGACTGCATATCCCTTACCGAGTAAGTATCCGATAACAGTGGCATTTGGGCCAGGTTGTGGCGTATTAGTTACCTTGTAGCCACCGATCAGTGGAATAGCTGCAGGGATATCAACGTTGTAGCGATATCCATGTGAATAGAGATAGACAGTTCCATTGAAGTTCGCAGGGACCATCATTGAGAATGGAGCGCCATCTGAGGTTGCTCCAATACAAGAATTAACCGGAACCTTGCCATCGCAAGCAGGTGCTGCATGCGCGACTGTAGGTGCGGTTGTGAAAGCGAGTGCTGCAAGAGCCGTTGCTCCAAGCACTGCAATTTTCTTATGCATAGATGAGATTTTCATTAGTTTGTTGGCAATCCCTTCGCTGGCATTGCTGGACGTGTTGCCGCTGCTTTCACAACAGGACCACTTCCAGAATCGGTTGAGTAAAGCGTGTACTTGCCAGGACCGTCAGCAGAAACTGCGTTTCCGTCAGCTCCGAGCTTTCCGAACCAGTAGCCGGTATAACCGACATGGCTAGTTGCGCTATAAAGAATTGGTGACAAGGAAGCTGAAGCCCAAGTTGATCCCTTGGTCTCAATTGCCTTGATCAAGCTTGCGCGAGTTGGGGATGTACCTGCTGCACGAAGAGCCTGCACAGTCATCATCGCTGTATTCATACCGGTAAGGATGTTGTTATCGAATACTGCACCAGCGTTGTACTGAGCATTGATGCTCTTAAACAAGGTGATGTACTCATCTGTTGCATCAGAAGCTGATGGCAAGAATGAAGCAGAGATTGTTCCAGCAAGTGCTGGAGCCAATGGTCCGAGGAGTCCCTTAAGGGTAGTTCCATCGCTACCGACAGAGCCAAGGATCATCTGAATCTTGCCGAGAAGACCAGCCTTATAGATAGCACCAGCAAGCACAGCAGTAGCGCTTGTAACACCGAACATAATGACTGTATCTGCCTGGGCAGCAACAAGAGCAGTTACCCACTTAGGAGCTGTTGTTGGATCAACTTGTGAAAAGGCAGAGTAAGGAATCTTCGCTACGAAGCTAGTACCGGCTGTAGTAAAGCCCTTAATCGCGTCGAGGCCGAAGTCATCATCTTGGTAGATGAGTGCAACTTTTTTACCAGCGAAGTTTTCTGCGAGGTACTTACCCATTGCCTTAGCTTCAGTCGCATAAGAAGGGAATAGTGGGAATGTTGTTGGGTACTTCTTCATATCTGCAAAACCACTGAAACCAGTGTTGACGAAGAGACGAGGAACAGATTTGCTGTTTATAAGGCGAGTAGTCGCTTCATTGTTAGCAGTTCCAAGAGTTCCAACAAGTGCGAAGACCTTATCTTTAAGAATGAGGTCATTTGTCACTGAAAGAGTTGTTGCTGGTGAGTAGCCATCATCTTTGACAACGAGCTGGATCTTGCGACCGTTTACTCCACCATTTGCATTGACGTAGTCGAAGTACGCCTTCATTGCTCCTGGGATCTTGTTATATCCAGGTGCAGCTGCGCCAGTAAGTGGCACAGTGATACCTAATTTAATAGTTGAGCTGGTGACACCAGTCTCGGCATGGGCTGGGAGTGCACTTGCAACAAGTGCTGCTACTGCGATTGTCGCAGCTGCAAAGATCCCGCCTTTTGTTCGGCGCGAAGCGAGCATGAATTTCCTTCCATCGAGGGTATGTAGGAACTGCCTATATGAAGTTGTGCTAGCGCTTACGATGCGGCAACTTTGGTCCGTTCGGTGCAAAGAGCACTGTCAGAATCAAAAGCACACCTGTAATAACGCCAGGAAGGTTCGACGTTACTTTCTCTGAACCCCCGAGGCGCGACGCGATCGAACCGGAGAGTTCTGGGATTGCAACTAGAACCACTGCACCAACAATGCTACCCCCGAGATTGCTTACTCCTGCGAGAACCGCCCCAGTGACGAGCGTGAAAGAGAGCGTAAGGGTGAAGACGAGCGGTGCAACCAATCCAAGGAGCATGGCAAATAACGAGCCAGCTAGTCCTGCGACGGCAGAACTGAGCGTAAATGCGAGAACTTTGGCCCGGCCTACATCGATCCCTGAAAGTGCCGCTGCGGTCGGATTACTGCGTACCGCCCGCCAACGCCTTCCATAACGAGTTGATAACAAATTACGAAGTAGCCAGAAAACGGCCAAAGCGACTGTCACAGCGACCCAGAAGAACCACCGATACTGAGAGAACTCTTTTCCGATCCATGTCGGCGCTGTGCCGACATCAACGGTGATGCCTTGCTCTCCACCAAGAATTTTGAATTGATTAGCGAGAGATGGAAGACCTACTGCAAGTGCAAGAGTTGTTCCTGCTAAGTACGGACCACGCAATCGTGCTGCGGTGATACCAAGTATAAATCCTGCTAGTGCGCCGATGGCTGTGCCGACAATAAATGCGAGTGGATATGGAAGATGCCAATGTAATTGTGCAATAACCGAGGCATATCCACCGATTGCCATCAGCGCACCGTGTCCGAGTGAAATCTGGCCAGAGTATCCCGTCAATAAAACAATCGAGGCGATTGCGATAGCAAAGATTGCAGCCTGCGCACCTTGGTATGCGCGCAACTCATCAATATGTCCACTTGCAAAAAGAAGTAGCGCACCTAGAACAAAAGAGAGAGCAAGTCTTTGTAGTGGAGATTTATGCTTCACGGCTACTCCTTGCTCCAAAAAAACCTTGGGGCCGAATAAGGAGAACTGCAATTAAGATGAGAAATGCTGCACTAAAGATTATTGAACTCCCAATATATTGAAGAATAAATGCAAAGCCCAAACCGAGAACTAATCCGCCAACAACAGCGCCAATCAAACTCTCCAGTCCGCCGATGACTGCTGCGACAAATCCAGTGACGAGTAAGAGATCAAGTGAATTGGGAGAGAGAAACATTGTTGGTGTTACAAGTGCGCCAGCTACAGCGCCAGCAGCTCCGGCAAATGCCCAACCAATAGTTCTTACGCGATCTACCCGAACTCCAGATAATCGAGATATCTCGGGCTGGAAGCTTGCTGCTCGAAGCGAGAGGCCCAACCGAGTGAACTTGAAGATAGCCGCAAAGATAGTCAACACAACGACAGAACCAATCACAATTGCAGCATTCTGAGGCGAGAATGGAATCGTCGT
>Ga0114962_10004259_pt1 | contig 11400 bp, 8 predicted proteins | sample C_130820_MF_Meta_FD_87017 | JGI IMG/M metagenome (GOLD analysis project Ga0114962, IMG submission 87017) | Freshwater microbial communities from Lake Croche, Canada to study carbon cycling - C_130820_MF_MetaG | ecosystem: Environmental > Aquatic > Freshwater > Lake | place: Lake Croche, Canada... | reverse complement strand
CCTACGAACTCCCTCATTGGGGGCGAAGCCCCCAGTGAAACCCCCCCTTTTGCTTCTTACTTTTGGGTAGGCTACGCCTACCCGAAAAGTAGGATACGGTCGTTCTCCGGATTTTTCAATATTTCTACGAGCTCCTCCATTGGGGGGGCTTCGCCCCCAGTGACCCCCCTTTTGCTTCTTACTTTTGCTTCTTATATTCCTACGAACTCCTTACAGTCGTTCTCCGGAATATAAAAGAAATCCTACGAACTCCTTACAGTCGTTCTCCGGATTTTTCAACTTTTGGGCAGGCATAGCCCACCCGAATATCTCTACGAGCTCCTTGCAGTCGCTCTCCGTTTTTTTTCAATGATTTAATGCCTCAAACACTTCTGAAAATGGAACAAACGATTTATTACAATTGGCGAAAAAGGCCTCGTAATTTTTCAGATTCGTATCCACGAGATTCAATCGGACCGTTGTAAAATGGACACCATACTCTAACGCAAAATCTTTCAAATTAGGATTATTTAAATTATATACAACATGCGGGTATACGATTTTCAATACAGACGAGTCGGTTATTTTAGTTACTGGATTAATGGTCGGGGGTGTACCGGTCTGATTCAATAAACTGTCATATCTAACGGTTCTCAACATACTCCCCCCACTAGTAGTATTTACATACCTCGACAAGTTAAAACAACTTGTATCATTTCCAGATAAAGTCGAACAATCTGGATAACTGTCGTAATCGGGTGCAGCCGTGATGTCTATAAAGACCACTATTTTCCCCATAATGTCTTTCAAATCCGTATTTATATCCACTTTATAGAGGTACATTCGGTTTTTTATATTTTTATCTATTGATTTTGCAACCATTTCATAGAGTGTATTGTCTTTAGAGTACATACGCAAATTGATGAATATCGGGTCGTTCGTGTTCATTACTGGTGCAGAAAACGCCTGTGTAGCAATCGTATACAATACTTGATTAAGTGGCAAAGTATTCGTCGACGACAATGTGGTGGGTGTCGCAGGTGGGTTTTCACTATATCCCACACATGGCAAACCATCTATTAGGTATACTTCAAAGTCTAAGTATCTGTATCCACGCTTAAGAGCATAAGACACTGCATTCAGGGACACGGTTGAGTTTGGAGTATATGCCGTATTATACGAAGACTTTACAATAAAATCTTTCAATGTGAGTTCGGGGTAATCATTCGGGTTCACCGTCTGTGTTTTGGAACCAAGGTCATTCAATATCATTGATTTTATATCAGAGGTATCTTCCAAACCTTCGGTGAAGCCTTCTTTGACTTTGCCGCCCCCTGACGCCTGTAAAATACCAACCGTAGAAAGGGCTTGTGATTGTAATTCATACATATATTTTTGAGTATATAGATATTTGAAAAATAGATAAGTAGTTATAATAAGGATAAAAACAATCGCGAGTTTTTTCGACCAATCCAGTTGTCCCGACGTTTCCATACCTATATATGAATAATATATAATAACAAATATTATATAATAATTTGATGGCTGGTGGTTTATTCAATTTAGTCAGCCTCGGAAACGCGAATGTTATACTGACTGGAAATCCTACTAAAACATTTTTCAAAGTGGCCTACTCTAAATACACCAATTTTGGACTACAGAAATTCCGACTGGACTACGAGGGCAGTCGTGACTTGCGACTTACCGACGATTCCGTGTTCCAATTCAAGATAAAAAGATACGCCGACTTATTAATGGACACCTATCTCGTTGTTACACTGCCTGATATTTGGAGTCCAATATATCACCCATGCGGTCTTACTGGAGGCCGATGGGTCAGTTACGATTTCAGGTGGATTCGCGACATAGGTATACAAATGATACGTTCAATCGAAATTAACTGTGGTTCTGTTCTTATACAAAAATACAGCGGCGAATATTTACTGGCAATGATGGAGCGCGATTTCACTAGCGAAAAAAAGGACCTTTTCCATCAAATGTCTGGGAATGTGAGTGAGTTGAACGACCCTGCGAATTCATTTGAACGTATGAATGTGTATCCTTCGGCATATTATACTGATAATATTGCGGGGGCAGAACCATCTATACGAGGTAGGACATTGTATATACCCATAAATACATGGTTTACATTAAATAACCAGTGCGCCTTTCCATTGATATGTCTCCAATACAACGAACTCACAATAAACGTCACGCTTCGGCCAATACAAGAACTCTTTCAAGTGCGCGACATATTCGACCCGGATTTCAATAATCCTTACATACAACCGGATTTCACGCAAGAACAGTTTCAGATGTATCGTTTTTTACAAACGCCCCCGTCCGTACGTATTGACCAGAATGCTTACACCAATACTACGAAAACATGGAATGCGGACATACATTTAATTTCCACTTATTGTTTTCTTTCCAATGAAGAATCGCGTAAGTTTGCAATGGAAGACCAGGTATATCTAGTAAAGGACGTACATCAGTATTTCTTTGAAAATGTAGCGGGGAATTCAAAAGTCCGTCTGATGAATTCCTCCACTATGGTAGCGAATTGGATGTTTTTCTTACAGCGGAACGACGTAAATATGCGTAATGAGTGGTCGAATTATACGAACTGGCCATATTCCAACTTGCCTTCGAACGTAATTGCCCCTCCAGTTGCATTACCCGCGAATATCAACGATAATATTGACGACCCGGCCAACTTCATACTAACAGGACCCGCGCGAAATACCAATAACATTAGTACAGGTATATTTATAACTGGTGATTTTTCGCCCTATAACCACAAACAAATACTAGATTCGATGGGGATTGTATTGGAAGGCGAATACCGCGAAAACATCATTCAAAGAGGAATATACGATTATGTGGAAAAATACGTTCGTACACGGGGGTTTGCGAAAGAGGGTATATATTGTTATAATTTTTGCTTGAATACGTCGCCGTTTGAGTACCAACCTTCCGGGGCGATTAATATGAGTAAATTCAAGAATATAGAGTTTGAATTTAGTACTTATTCCCCGCAATTTGACTTGGAAGGTTCCAGTTTCAGTGTTGTGTGTGATACGAACGGGGCGCCTATATCAGTGAGTTCAAAGCAGGCGTGGCGACTATTTCAATACAATTATAATATGACAGTATTTGAAGAGAGATATAACATTCTTTCTTTCATTAGTGGTAGCTGTGGTATGATGTGGGCTAGGTAATATTCCTACGAACTCCTCCATTGAAAAATCCGGAAAACGACCGTAGGGTGTTTGTAGGATTTCTTTTATATTTACCCAAATAAACTCGTGGAAAATACATAAAGATTGGTTTCAAGTAAAAATACATATCGATTTCTTTGAACAAATATGAATGAAGATAATAATGTACTGACAATAAAAACTGTTCAAATACAGCCTATACGCAATGTCTTCACTGCGATAAAAGATATTTTGGCAGACAGTACAATTACATTTACCAAAGAAGGTATGAAAATCATTAATTTCGATAAAACACATACTATATTGGTAAATGTCTTTCTGGAAGCTAATAAATTCGAGTACTACGTTTGTAAACCAGAGAAAATAGTGATATGTGCAAATACACTCCACTTGTTCCGCGTGATAAGCACGATTTCGAACGACGATACCCTCACTATATATATAGAAAACTCCGACTACCACGAGGGTGTCGTCAGTAATCTGGGATTCCAATATGAAAATGGGACAATCCGTCAGTGTTACAGTCAAAAACTGCGTCTCATCGAACCCGATTTGGAGGAGTTGGTGATACCGCATGTTGTTTATACCACTGTAATCAACCTCCCAAGCACCGACTTTCAGAAAATTATACGTGATTTGAACTGTATCAGTGACCGTATTGAAATATGCAGTATTGGGAAAGATTTAATATTTAATGCCGAAGGACCGTTTGCGAGTTTAAAGATATACCGTTCTGCACATGATGAACATATGGAATTCATCAAAAACCCAAGTGATGCGTCAACTGTGATACAAGGTATGTTTAGTCTTAAGTCTCTTTCACAGTTTATTAAGTGTACTCCCCTTTGTAGTATGATAGAATTGAATATAGACAATAATCTACCCTTGATAGTATCTTATGAGGTAGCAACACTTGGTATTATACGGTTAGTATTAGCAAATCTTCCACCGATGTGAATACATAAGTGGATGTAAATTACACCTTTTCTCATTTAAAACGCCCATCATTTTGAGTGAAATAGTATATTATATTATATTATATATGAAAATAGTAATTAATTCACATACTAAATCAAATATTGCTTTACAACATTTATTAGAAAGTTTAAAAGAGAATGATATTGATTATTGTGTTGTTATTGGTGGTCATTATAATTTAAATAATTATGAAATTACTAAAGATGAAAATATTACATATATTCGTGCTAATCATAATAGTATAGATTTTACAGGATTAATAACTTTGTTGGAATTATATAATAATACAAATGAATATTATGTATATTTACACGATACTTGTAAAATTGGTAAAAATTTTTATAACAAAATAAAATCAATAGATTTGACTAATGTTTCATCTATAAAAATAAATAAGAATTTTTCAATGAATATTGGTATATATTCACAAAAAATAATTAATGAATTTAGTGATTTTTTATTAAGTAAAAAAAATACTAATGAAAATGAATGTATGAAATATAAATCTATTAACCCTAACGAGGATTATATATTTAATAACGACCCAAATAATAAGGTATTAGATAATTATGATGGTTGGAATTATACTGGACCAATTGATTATTATAATACTGGAACTATGAGAATAGTTGAATATTACCCAAATTTTGATTTATATAAAATTAAAGCAAATTGGGGTCAAGGACATTGGACTTTAAATAATTAAATGGGCGTTTTAAATGAGAAAAGGTGTAAAAAATCCGGAAAACGACCGTAGGGAGTTTGTAGGATTTCTTTTATATTCCGGAGAACGACTGTAAGGAGCTCGTATGAATATTGAAAAATCAGGAGGAGTGGCCGAAGGCCACAACGTAGGATTTCTTTTATATTCCGGAGAACGACTGTAAGGAGCTCGTATGAATATTGAAAAATCAGGAGGAGTGGCCGAAGGCCACAACGTAGGATTTCTTTTATATTCCGGAGAGCGACCGAAGGGAGCTCGTAGGAATATTGCTCATAATGATGTCAAATATTTTATATATAGTATAATATTTGATGATTGAAAAATCCAGAGGAGTGGCCGAAGGCCACTACGTAGGATTTCTTTTATATTGAAAAATCCGGAAAACAACCATAGGGAGTTTGTAGGATTTCTTTTATATTGCGGAGAGCGACCGAAGGGAGCTCGTAGAAATATTACTCATTTGCGAGGAGATATTCTAAATCTTTTTTTATCATTTTTATCCCTATCTTCTTTCAATACACCTACCAACACCAGCTCTTTGTTTCTTCCTTCTCCAACTTCTTCATAAACCTCTTTCGTAGCAAGGTTTATTTTATACGGTTTTTTATTAATGGTCACCTTATTCAGTACTAGTTGAACACGTTCCACATTCTGCTCCATTCTTTCCCCTGTATCCTGTTGTATAGAAGGGAAAGACCCGAAGTTATTGGTTTTCACAATCCCATATCCATCGTAACACGTTAGTCCTTCACTCGCATGTGATTTATTATATAGTTTACAATCAATTGCGGTTTCTTTAACTGCCTTCAAAATTTGCGAGTTAATGCGATTCTTTATAGTAGATATTTCCAATAACGACTCATCGGTGGTGAGCTTGGTACTTTCATTCAGTCGGCTCCCTTCCTTCTGTGAAAGAATTACATTCTCTTTGATAATATCTATTTGCGACTTCTTTCTACCCGTAGTGTTAGTATATAACTCATCTTCAATGGTAGGCTCACTATTAAATACAGCAACATACATATATACCTTTACTGTACGTAACTCCTCTGGCAAAGAAGCATGTGAACAGATTCTACTCGCCCTACCTATGATTTGTTCAACCCGCGTCAAATTCCAATAGGGTTCCATTATATGAACAAACCGCGTATTTTTCAAGTTGATACCTTCGCTCCCGCTGGCGGTAATCATGAATAGACGTATAACTTCGCCAAACATATTATCGGTATAGCCAACTCCTCTTAAAATAGTGGAAATGGAAGAGGGTACCAACTCCCAGTCTCCGTTGTAAATATTACGTATGACTTCCTTTTCTTCCGCGGTCTCTGTCCCAGTGTAAAGAACAAATCGTTTGAAAGAAGCCGTGTTTGAGAACGTTTTGTCGCCGGTAGAGTCATTCACTATTTCCCATATTCCAGTGGTAGATTTACGAATCTTGAACTCTTCGTATCCGTTTTGGAGAAGGGCTAGTCGTAAAATACCGATTCCTTCAATGGTTCGAAAGTTACTATATAATAAATGACACCCTTTCGTGTCAACTGGATTGTCCGTAGTTTGGGCCGAATCTGCCCCATTTCCAAATATATGTAAAAATTCGGCGAACTTGGGACTATATTGTGCGATACTCTCTTCACTTAAGAAGTCGGGAGTGTTGATTTCTTTCATGGCTTTTTTGATTCGAATGAAATAGTTGGTTTTGGTTTGTGTGTCCATCCCTTCGACTTCTTCTTCCTCTTCTATACCTTCCGCGTCTCGTTCACCTTCCGTCCCGTTATTAACACCTGTCTCTCCTTGTATTTCCTGTTGTGTCTCTGTGGTTTGTTCCATATCGGAAGTGTTGGATGGCATGGGTCGTCCAGGGGGGTCTGGAAAAGCGAAGTTACATACCGCTCTCGAATAAATGCGATATGTATTATTTTCAACGAAAACCCCTTTCTTTTCATTGAGCATTTTTTGCTTCTTTGCGTTTTTTTCATTCTCTATTTCACTTTCACGTATAACAATATATTTCTTGAACTGGTAGTTACTCATTGTACAATATACCATATGAAATACAGTTGTTTCCGATGTCTGTTTCCCGTCTCTTTCAATAGTTCTCAAAGAAGGAATAAATCGAGGCAGAAGCCTCTCTTGGGAGCTCCGGAAATAGGACGTTAACCCCAGAATACGTCTTTTAAAAACATCCATGTTAATAATTTTAGTATCGCCCATATCTACAAAAGTAGTAAAGAAGTCATCTTCATTATCCGGTAAACATTTGTTGTTTGTAACGGTAACCCCATTAGGAGAAACATATAATCCATTTTTTGAAAGAATATGCAATATTCTTCTTTCGAACTCATCGTCTGTTATATTCCCTTGACCATCGTATTCCGGTTCGTTTGGGTCGTCGTAATATACACCATTATACTCGTCCCCTACACCGCCCCCTGCAATGACACTGGGTGTTTGAACCGCGGGTACCTCTGTTCTTTTACGTGTACCGTTTTTTTTACTAGGAGCGATAGTTTTCTTATCGAACCCTACACCGTGGCCTTCGGCCACTTCTACGGGTCTTTCGGTATCGGTACCTACCGGAAGATGACCTACAGTGGCATCCACCTTCTTCTTGGTAGCAGACGGTTTTTTCGTAGAATTGATGAACCCGAATGGATTACGGGTTATAGTCAATTTGTTCCCACTATATTCCATATAGTCGAATACTTTGAGACGATTCTTTTCAAAGATTTCCATTATTGAGTCTTTGGTAACGCGCGTTCCTTTGAAACCTTCCCCTACCGTCACTTGAAATGTCCATGTTTTTATGTACCCTCTGAGAATGTTATATAATACGGCTATTTCATTCGGATAATTAATAATCGGTGTTCCGGAAAGTAAGACAATACGCACGTTCGTGGCACTCATTAAATACTGGTATAAGGCCAAACTTATCGATTTCGGGGGGGTCGACGATTCCATAACCTGTTTCCTCCCCATTTTTTTCAAAGAATTAACAATTCGTGAAACGAAGTTGTGGGCTTCATCTACCACAACCACCGAATTGTCAAACGGATTTATAGTATATGAATCCGTCATCTCTTCTAGTTTTGCATAGTTCATACCATTGTAATTGACATCTATGTATTTTGCCCGTATCATCTTATTGATTTGTGCATCAATCTGTTTCTGTTGGTCTGTAGTGAGCATTTCAAAATTCGAGTTCTTCTTTACATTCACTAGCCACGCCCCCCTATTTTGAGTAATATAATCTTCTGGAAGCGAGAGAGCATTGGAGAGTAGGGTCAAATACTCGGGTTGTCCTTCTATACTGACAAACTCCCAATATTGTTTTTTCTTATAAAGAACATCTCCACACTTCTTTAATTCACTAAAATAGTTCATTTTCAAAGAAGCGGGGGTTAAAATATAGATTCGTTTGTCTGGTATCTTCATTCCTTCTGCAATGGCGATAGAAGTGCATGTCTTTCCGGAACCCAATCCGTGATATAGAAGTAATCCTCGATAGGGGGTATGTAAATTCAAATAGTCTCTGACAATTCTTTGGTGAACGAAGAGGTCCCGTGTTTCATTGCGTGAGTCGCATGATACGTTCTCTTTTTCGGATTCTTCAATATCTTTCTTGTATTTCTTGAATATTTCATCAAAGTTCTTTAAGAACATTTTGCGGTTATTCAAATAGAACCGTGATGTTTTAAGAATGACTGTCTTCGAAGCCTTTGTGGATGGGAGTCGTTCTACCATCTCATTCTGCAAATTTATTATTGGTCGAGGAGAAGTGTCGACGATGACTATTTTCTTTCTTGGCTTCTTAGTAGTGGGTTTTGGTGGAATAGGGATATTGTCTTGTTCCGGTTCTTTTTCATTTTCTTCGGGTATTACTGGTAAAGGGGGTATATTATCGATGACTATTTTCTTCTTTGTTCGTTTAGTGATTGATTTAGCCGTATCCTTCGGAACGGTAGGTAGAGGAGGTTCTACCTCATTCGGTGCATTCGTAGGTTGTTCTTCATTTGTGGGGGGGGCGAACGGAGGTATTGCAGGGGGGGGAGGTGGATTTATTTCTGGCTCTGTTTTTTGGTCTGGCTCTTCTGGAGTGGATGCATTGCGTGTTTTTTCTTCTTCAGATGGTTCCACTGGTTCAATCGGTTCATATTGCACATTTTCATCGAGTTCTTCCAGAGGATATGTATCTGTAGTTACGGTAGGAACATCATCTGTTGGATAAATAACCAAACCGGATTGTTGTTTGTTTCTTAATATTTTTTCTAAAAGAATTAGTCGTTGTTCTTGTGAGCCATTCGGTTGTTTATTTGATATAGTAGTAGACAATTTTACACCATTTATTTGCTCTATACTAGGATTTTTTCGAATCTTGAACCGCTCAATACCTTTACTTTTTATTTCCATTATATAGTACTTATCTACTTACATTATTACATGAAAAAAAAATATACAGTTAGTAATAATATTCCTACGAACTCCTTACAGTCGTTCTCCGGAATATAAAATAAATCCTACGTCGTGGCCTTCGGCCACTCCTCCGAATTTTTCAATAAGCCACTACAATATTCCTACGAGCTCTCCCATTAGGGGCGAAGCCCCCAGTGAAACCCCCTTTTGCTTCTTACTTTTGGGTATGCTGCGCCTACCCGAAAAGTAGGATTCGGTCGCTCTCCGCAATATAAAAGAAATCCTACAATCTCCCTTCGGTCGATTTCCGGATTTTTTAATTTGTGATATGAAAACATGTTTTTTTATTCTTTGAAGCATCCAAAATCACTCAAGTTGGCAACTGCAATTTCACACGCCAATTGTTCTGCCTTTTTCTTAATTCTATGTTTGCCTTCACCGAGTAAGATGAAGAGTCTCCCGTTAGTTGTCATTTCTTCGTGAATTTCACGAAAGGAGCTATAGTTATGAATGGACGTGGAATCGGTGTATTTCAAAGAATGTACAGTTTGTCCTAAACACAAAAACACCCCCATATTATATCCGGTTTCGTTATTATACTGAGATATTTCCATATAATCCGGTGTTACCTTGAACTCTTTCTGGATTTTTACCTGTAAAATATTTTTATAATTATCATCATTCATAATGAGCTCCATCCAATTGACATGTTTTTCAAATACAGACTCTATAAATATCTGAGCCATTTGAAACCCAGGTCCAGTAGAAAACACATTTCTGAACCATCCTTCCTCATCCTTTATTTCAATTTTATTGAAATCCAAGAATATAGAGGCAATGAATGCTTCAAACAAACACCCGAGTTTCTTCAGATTGACTCTGGTTTGTTTTTCCTCCGCGTGTTTTGAAAGAATGAACCATCTATGTAACCCCATCTCATAGGCAATACGGCCAATCGACTCATTTTTAACAAGTGCTATTTTTTTCTCAGTCATAAAACCTTCCTGTTCTTTAGGAAAACGTTTGTATAAGTAATATTTGGTGACACATTCCAATACCCCATCCCCAATAAATTCGAGTCTTTCATTCGATTTTGAAAAAAGCGGCAAACAAGTATCAGGTTTAGGAGAAATAATAATAGTATTTGCCTCATTTTCAAAGGAAGTATGTTTCGTATACGACCGATGTATAAATGCGCGTTTATATAGTTGATAATTGTGAATCGGGGTACTAATACCATAGTTCGAAAGAATTGTCTCGATTTCTGATTTTGTGATGAGTGTATTTATTGGATTATATGGGTCAAACACTAATACCTCTGCTCCGTTGGTGTTTTTTTCGATACGTATGTCATCTTGGTCGATTTCTTTGAACATTTTATATGGGTATAGGATGGTTGGACAATATAGTGAGTTGTTTGATTAACGGTGAGAGAAATACTTATAACACAAATACGAAAATGCAATAAGTATCACGTATACGTTAATATAGTTATAGTGTGTATTTAACTAGATATAGTGGTTTTAATATTTATATTCAATTTTATATTGTCTTTATACTTCATTCCAACCCTTGTACTATCTATATATTCACCATATTTATCATCTATATAATATATAGAATATTAAATGGTATTGTATAATTCATCTAAAAGAGCGAGGGAACTTTCACGTCTTATTAACCAACCTACTGCAGGGGGTCCTTCAAAAACCGGCCTAGTACCTACGGTTGGATTGTCTTCGTGGTCATTTATTGCTTATCGTGACCGTGGATTGCCAGTTTCTTTGAGTACTATAAAACAAAATCGCACATCTAAGCATCCGAATGAAAATCTCCCTATTGGATTTAGATATATGAGAATGAGATAGAGGGTGGTGAGTTTCATTCAGGTAATTGAAAAATCAGTAGGAGTGGCCGAAGGCCACGACGTAGGATTTCTTTTATATTGCGGAGAGCGACTGTAAGGGAGCTCGTAGGAATATTGAAAAATCAGTAGGAGTGGCCTTCGGCTACGACGTAGGATTTCTTTTATATTGCGGAGAGCGACTGTAATGGAGCTCGTAGGAATATTGAAAAATCAGTAGGAGT
>Ga0114962_10004258_pt1 | contig 11401 bp, 13 predicted proteins | sample C_130820_MF_Meta_FD_87017 | JGI IMG/M metagenome (GOLD analysis project Ga0114962, IMG submission 87017) | Freshwater microbial communities from Lake Croche, Canada to study carbon cycling - C_130820_MF_MetaG | ecosystem: Environmental > Aquatic > Freshwater > Lake | place: Lake Croche, Canada... | reverse complement strand
AGCTGAAAAGCACGTAAAAGTGTCTGCAATGGCATTGCAAAAAGCAAAGAGGTTGGTAGAATGTGGGCACGATGTGGTTATATTACTAGATAGTATTACCCGTTTGGCTAGGGCTTACAATACAACCTCTCCTTCTAGTGGAAAGGTGTTGAGCGGTGGTGTGGAAGCGAGTGCCTTGCACAAGCCTAAGCAATTTTTTGGTGCTGCCAGAAAAATAGAGCTCGGTGGTTCGCTAACCATCCTCGCAACTGCTTTGATAGAAACAGGTAGTAAGATGGATGAGGTAATCTTCGAAGAATTTAAGGGTACCGGTAATATGGAACTGGTGTTGGATAGACGTTTGGCTAACCGCCGTATTTTCCCTGCTATCGACTTAGTTGGTTCTAGTACACGACGCGACGATTTGTTGTTAGACAGAGATGTACTCTCCCGTATGAATATACTTCGTTTATTTTTGAATGATATGAATACCGAAGAAGCAATGAATGAGTTGTTGAAACGTATGAGAGGCACCAAAAGCAATGAAGAATTTTTAGCTAGCATGAATAGATAAACAATTACCTTTTTTAAATATCAAAAGCGGTCATTACCTTCAAGTGGTGACCGCTTTTTAATTATCAATGCTTTAGTAAAATCCTTACCTTTTGCAACTTTTACGCAACCTTGCAAAGGATTGTATATTAGGTCATTCTTCTCTACATAATAATATAGGGTACTTAAATACAGCGTTAACATAAAATCATCAAGCCTATTCTCCTTAACGTTTTTAATACTTCGTGTTTGACTTTAATAGGTAGGTTTAGAAATATCACTTGTTTTCGCAAACATTCAAACAGTATTCAATTTTCTATTTCATATCTCTTAGCTGTTCTTTAAACATCTTCCTTATTTTCGTAACTATTATGGCAACACATTCATTTAGTATTAAAGGTAATTTGGTAGATATATTCAAAAAGGAAATTTATCTGGCGAAAATAGTTGTTTCTGATGGAAAGATAGATGCAATAATCCGTTTACCGATTTCCGATGTACAGAAGGATGTTGAGGGAGAACAGGCAAAGGAATACGGCTACATCCTCCCCGGTTTTATTGATAGTCATGTGCATATTGAAAGCAGTATGCTAGTCCCTACCGAGTTTGCTAAGATTGCTGTTACCCATGGTACCGTGGGAACGGTGAGCGATCCACACGAAATAGCCAATGTGTGTGGTATGGAAGGCGTAGAATTTATGATTGAGAATGGGAAAGAAGTAAACTTTAAGTTCAACTTTGGGGCACCTAGTTGTGTGCCTGCCACTACGTTCGAAACTGCAGGTGCTGCATTGGATAGCACGCAGGTGCAACAACTGCTAGAGAAGCCCGAGATAAAATACCTCAGCGAAATGATGAATTTCCCGGGTGTTTTGTATAAGGATGAGGAGGTAATGAAAAAGATTGCCGCTGCCCACGCATTGGGGAAACCAGTAGATGGTCATGCTCCGGGGCTACGTGGCGATGCTGCAAAACAATATATTGATGCAGGCATCAGCACCGATCACGAATGTTTTACGAAGGAAGAAGCATTGGATAAACTAGGCTATGGGATGAAGATAATTATCCGGGAAGGTAGTGCTGCAAAGAACTTTGAAGCTCTGATTGAACTATTGCATGACTATCCCGAACGAATATTGTTTTGCAGTGATGATAAACACCCCGATAGTTTGGTACTCGGTCACATAAACCAGCTTTGTGCTAGGGCTGTAGCAAAAGGGGTAGATGTTTTTAAGGTATTGCAGGCGGCTTGTGTAAATCCGGTAGAACATTACAAACTAGATATAGGCTTGCTGAGAGAGGGAGATATGGCCGATTTTATTATGGCCGATGACTTGGTTGATTTTAATATAAAAAGTACCTATATAAATGGAGAATTAGTAGCATCGGAGGGCATTTCTTTTATTAAAACAAAGGAATGTAGCCCCATTAATCAATTTGATTGCGATGAAATAATCGTTTCACAGTTAGCGGTATCCGTAAATGATTATCCTTTGGAGGAAGGTAGAATTCCTGTTATAGAGGCATTAGAGGGACAATTAATTACGAATAAACTACTGCTAGAGAAAACTGTAGATGGTGATAAATTGATAAGCAATACGAATACAGATGTGTTGAAGATGGTAGTGGTAAACAGGTATCACAAGGCTCCTGTAGCAAAAGCGTTCATTAAAAACTTCAATTTAAAACAAGGAGCCATTGCATCGTCGGTGGCACATGACAGTCATAATATTGTTGCCGTCGGAGTGGATGATGCCAGCCTCGCTGCGGCTATAAACCTGGTTATCAAAGAAAGGGGTGGGGTGAGTGCAGTGTCTGATAATAAGGAGTTGGTGCTTGGATTGCCTGTTGCAGGGTTGATGAGTACAGGCGATGGCTACGAAGTTGCAAAAACCTATACTGCTATTGATGCATTTGTAAAAGAAGAGTTAGGTAGTACACTTGCAGCCCCTTTTATGACGCTAAGCTTTATGGCTTTATTAGTAATTCCACACCTTAAACTAAGTGATAAGGGTTTGTTTGATGGAGATAAATTTTCCTTTTTATAAAAGGTTTAACTACAAGGACCACTAGGGTTTTCACAAGGATTACAAGGTATTCTTTGTTTATCATAGTCTCCTTTGTGCAAATTCCTTGTGTGCTTTGTGGTTAATCTCTACACTTTTGTTTAAGCAACTAAAAAAACAAATCGGCGGCAATACCATCCGCTAGAAGTTTCCCTTTTCGGCTTAGTTGCAAATAATCGTTATTAATAAATGCATTGTCTTGAAGAATGTAGATAGTTGCGTTTTTCCTGATTTCTATGGCTTTTTCTTCATCCCATATACGCTTCACCTTTTCAAAAGATAATCCCTCACTAGTTCTAAGGCTTGTCATAATGTATTCGTTTAAAGCTTGAGTAGGCGTAAGTGTTTCCATTTCAAAAGGAATAGTTCCCTCTGTAATCGCTTTTATATACAAAGCATTATTAGCAATGTTCCATTGGCGGCTATGCCCGTTAAATGAGTGTGCCGCAGGTCCCAATCCAATATAATGTTCCCCTTGCCAATAGCTGCTATTGTGTTGGCTGCGCATACCGGGCTTGGAAAAGTTGCTTATTTCATAATGTTCATAACCAGCAGCTTCCATCCACTCCATTAATAATTCAAAATGACGGGCTTGCTTCTCCGGGTCGGGCGCTTCCACCTTTTTTCGTTCAATCATCTTGTCCAATGCCGTCTTCGATTCAACCGTTAGGGCATAACAACTAAGGTGAGGTACTTGCAAATTAATGGCAGTCTGCACATTATATTCCCATTGTTGATCCGACAAAGTGGGCGTGCCATAAATAAGGTCGATGCTGATATTTTCAAATCCATTTTCCTTTGCCAATAGTATTGCGGAAGTAGCCTGTGTAGCAGTGTGTGCCCGATTCATCCATTGCAAATCGGCTTCTGCAAAGGACTGTACACCAATACTCAGGCGATTAAAACCCAATGTTTTCCAATGCAACAATTTATCGACAGTTATATCATCCGGATTAGCTTCAAGCGTCATCTCAAGTTGTGATGAAAGCGTAAAGGCAGATTTAATTTCATAGATCAAGTTGCTCAGTTGCTCATTACTGCAAATACTTGGTGTACCACCTCCAAAATAGATAGTTGTAACAGGTGCTTTAAGATATTCTTTTCGTAGCCTTATTTCGGTTGCCATACTTTCTACCATGCTAGGAAGTAAGCTATGGGTAGTAGAAAAGTGGAAATTGCAATAGTGGCAGGCTTTCCTGCAAAAGGGAATATGAATATAGATGCCTGCCATATTATTTGTTTTTGCCACAGAGGCGAGGGCGAAAATAGGAACTATGAAGTTTGAAAAATGATTTAGGCACATTGGTGTAGTCATGCAGCATGAACTTCTTTTAAATTACTCAACAGGAAAAAACAATGATTACCACGACTATATTACCTTTACCCCCTTATCAAAAAGAAAAACGATGATTGTTTCCAAGGCATTTCTAGGCTATATATGGGTGGTTTTAGTCACCATTTTCTTGGTAATCGTTGCGGGCAGTGTTGTTCGAACCACCCAAAGTGGTATGGGCTGTCCCGATTGGCCTACTTGTTTTGGTAGTGCCATTCCACCAACTGATGCTGCACAAGTGGTGTTTCAACCCAATCATAGCTATAAAAAAGGACAGTTTATTATTCACAATGATAGCCTTAAATATGCTATTCAACAATTTACAAGTACCTCAGCATATAATTCTTCCAACTGGAAACAATACGAAAAACACAACTACGCAAAATTCTCAGTACCTAATACATGGATAGAATATATCAACCGGTTATTGGGAGCATTGCTTGGTCTTCTGATATTAGTACAAGTTATTTGGAGCCTTACTTATTATAGAATAAGCCCCACAATAGTATGGCTTAGTTTGGGTTTGGTATTCCTGACAGGCTTTCAGGCATGGTTAGGAAAAACGGTAGTAGACAGTAATCTGGAACTGATTAAAATAACATTACACCTCTTTGGTGCTTTGGCAATGGTTTTTTTGAGTGTTTATATTTTGTTTTTAGTTAAGGGACAACATCGACATTCGGTTGATAGAAAAGTAGTTTTATTAAATATCATTTTGGGCATATTCGTACTTCTTCAAGTAGTGATGGGTACGCAAGTAAGAGGACAAATTGATAACCTGGTTGAGTTTGGTGAAGTAATAGATCGCAGTGGTTGGATTGCTCAGCTGAATATGTGGTTTTACATTCACCGCAGCTTTTCGATGGTAATAGCGGGATTGGTTGGATATATTTATATACAATCAAAAAGGAAACCTCTTACAGTAATGCTCACACAACGGGTACTTATAGTGGTGATTTTAGAAGTTATAGTTGGAGCAATATTGGCTTACGACGACTTTCCCAAGGCAGCACAACCCGTGCATTTATTGTTATCATCCATATTGATAGCTTTAATATTTAATAATATTCTAAAACTTAAAAGTTCCTCCCATTAAGAATAAGGTAGGTATGCCTTTTCCAGCACCCTTGTAGTTAAATATAAATCTTCTTTACTTTTGGCGGATGTTGTACAACACCCCCTCTTTTTCACACGAACATTTTATGCGTCAGGCACTGAGAGAGGCTGAGGAGGCCTTTGCAAAAGACGAAGTTCCGGTAGGGGCAGTAATTGTGATGAATAATAAAATAATTGCCCGCGGACACAATCAGGTAGAGTTGTTGAACGATAGCACTGCTCACGCTGAAGTGCTCGCACTCACCACTGCCTATCAGGTAATGGGAAGTAAATACCTCCCCGATGCCACGTTGTATGTAACTTTAGAGCCTTGTCTGATGTGTTGTGGTGCCTTGTATTGGGGTAAAGTGGGCAAAATTGTTTATGGTGCAAATGATGAAAAGAATGGCTACCATCATTTTACAAATCAAAATCCCTTTCCACTTAAAACAGAAATTATTACAGGTGTATTGGCTGAGGAATGCACTAAGTTGATGAAAGACTTTTTTAAAGCAAAGAGATAATAGATAGTTGTAGTTAGGTAGCGTTCTCTACACTCAAATACTAACAATTACCACGCTGTTGATGCCATTAAATAAATCGTTGATGTAAAAACTAGTAGCTCATCTTCCTCAAATTGCAATGCCGTTAGCCTCTTAAGCGTTACATTTGCAAAAATTTCGACGAGAGGTAATGGTGTATTTAACTAGGTTGGAGCATTTTAATGCAGCACATAAATTGTATAATCCCAATTGGAGCAAAGAAAAAAATGAAGAAGTATTTGGCGTATGTGCCAATGAAAACTGGCACGGGCACAACTTCGATTTATTTGTCACCGTAAAGGGAACGCCCGACCCAAACACTGGTTTTTTGATGGATGTAAAGAAGCTAAGTAAGATTATTCAAGAACATGTTATCAGAAAACTAGATCATAAAAACCTGAACTTAGACGTAGATTTTTTGCTTGGAAAAATGTGTAGCACAGAGAATCTGGCAATGGGAATCTGGAATGAACTAGCTCCACATATCCCATCAGTCGTGCAGTTGCACTGCATCAAACTATATGAGACACAGCGGATTTATGTGGAATATTTCGGAGAATAAGCAGCGTTTAATTTATTAAATCGGAAAGTGTTTAAGAAATTATTAAAAAATCTAAACAAAATAAAAGCCTTGTTGGTTTATATATCGTACATCAATCTAGAAATGATTAATCGAAATACTAGTTTTAGATATATTATTTACCAGTTGATTTATATTTGAAGCATTGTTACTAGCTTAGTTGTCGTTCTTTTTTTCCAGCCACTTGGTAAACACACTTTTTACACAGTGCTGGAAAGTTGGTAGCGTTAAGTTTCTTAGATTCTTACAAATAGATTTTGTTTTATTAGTTCCGCACAACAAAGTGAAGGGTACTAAAGAAATCGACTTGTTTATGCAGTTTTATATGAATAAAGTAGCCGTTTTTAGGAAAGAACATTTTAATGCTGCACACCGTTTGCACAATCCCGCATTGAGTGATGCAGAGAATGAAATGCTATTCGGAAAATGCAATAACAAAAACTATCACGGTCATAATTACGACCTTATAGTAAAGGTTACGGGTATCCCCGATCCTAAAACAGGTTATGTAATGGATATGAAATTGCTCAGCGACCTGATTACAACCGAAGTGCTGGATAGATTCGATCACAAGAACTTAAATCTGGATACAGTAGAATTCAAAACACTAAACCCAACTGCAGAAAACATTGTAATTGTAATTTACAACCTGCTCAGGGAAAAAATTAATAACGAATTAGATTTAAAAATTAGACTTTATGAAACAGAACGAAATTTTGTCGAATATCCATCTTAACGAAGACAATAAATTGGTGCTAACAGATACAGATATCATGATTGATGAAATTGGAGATAACCATATACTTACATCTGTAGACACCCCAATGAAGAGTGATGCATTTGTATTGAGCGAAGAGGAGAAAATTGCTGAGATCGAAAAACATTTCAAGGCAATAATGGATACTTTGGGTTTAGATCTCACAGATGATAGCCTGAAAGGAACACCTCGCCGTGTTGCGAAGATGTATGTGAGGGAAATATTCAGCGGATTGAATCCTGCGAATATGCCAAAGATTGCTTTGTTCGAAAACAAGTACAAATACAACGAGATGCTGGTCGAAAAGAACATATCTTTCTACAGCAACTGCGAGCACCACTTTGTACCTATCATGGGTAAAGCACACATTGCCTACATCAGCAATGGAAAGGTGATTGGGTTGAGTAAACTAAATCGTATTGTAGAATATTTTGCAAAGCGTCCACAAGTTCAGGAAAGGTTGACTATGCAGATTGGTAAGAAATTACAAGAAATATTAGGTACAGATGATGTGGCTGTGGTAATAGATGCAAAACACTTATGTGTTTCTAGCAGAGGTGTTAAAGATGATACGAGCAGTACTATAACTGCCTTCTACGATGGTGCTTTCAAGGATGAAAAAAGAAAGAATGAATTCTTGAAATACCTCGAATTAAATACAACCTTTTAAGATGATGGTTATTAGATAGTAGATATTAGTTCTGTCCAATATCTACTATCTAATAACTAATACCCTGCTTTCACTTCCGCACTCTATCCGCATTCTTTGCTATAAAATCACCCCAGCCTTTCAACCCCTTAGTTTGTTTTCCCAATACAGAATTTGATTGATAGTGATGACATAACGCAACCGCCAATGCATCTGTAGCATCGTAATATTGTGGCTTCTCTTCTATCTTCAACACATTCTTCAGCATCATCCACACCTGTTCTTTGTCTGCATTGCCGTTGCCGGTGATAGATTGTTTTACCTTTTTGGGACTGTATTCTGTAATGTCCAATCCTGCTTGCATCGCCGCAGCAATTGCTACGCCTTGCGCACGTCCGAGCTTCAACATACTCTGTACATTCTTACCAAAAAAGGGTGCTTCAATGGCGAAGGTGGTTGGCTTGTATAACCGCACTAGTTCAACCACTTTGGTGTGAATTTTCTCCAGCCGTTCATAGATGTCTTCATAGCCAGTGAGTTTCAATGTATCCATCAACAGCACTTGTGGTTGATTGCCATCGGTTCGTAGCAAAGCGTAGCCCATCAACTGCGTTCCCGGATCTATCCCTAGAATTATATTCGTTTCTTGCATCTATTGTTATTTAACACTGCTATTAACAGTATTGCACGGTGTGAAAATAGTTATTCAGCATCACTTTGACCGCTATATCTTTATATGGTGTTTCTTTGCAACTAAATTTATAACGCCTGAACAAGCAAATAAAAATATTACTGAACTATTTCGTCGGGCCAATCCTTTTCATTTGGTTGTCTTACAGCATCTACCAACAGATTGTAGCACAAAAAGACTTGCACCAATCATGGAACATGATCGTAAACACTTTTAATAGTCCCAAGCAATGGCTTCTGTATGTGGTGGTGGTTTTAATGATATTAAACTGGGGACTGGAAGCTAAAAAGTGGCAACTATTAATGCAACCTATCCAATCACTATCTTACAAGCGTGCTTTACGGGCGGTATTCAGCGGACAGGCTCTTGCGCTTGGTACTCCCAACAGAGTGGGTGAATATGTGGGAAGAATAGTTTATATGAATGATGGTAACAGACTCAGGGCATTGTCTCTTTCCGCGGTGGGTAGTGTGGCGCAAGTACTGGTAACTTTCTTTATTGGTTTTTGGGGGTTAGTTTATGTTTACTTTCTTTTAAACTATAATCATTCGTTAACGCATAGTTTATCGATAGTATGGTTAGCAGGGTTATTGACCATTGTGTTCACCTCAACTGTTACACTTTTTTTGTTTTATTATAACTTAGCTTGGGTAACCAAAGTATTCGAAAAAATTCCTTTTGTAGCCAAATACAGTTACTTTATCCAGAAGTTAGAAACACTTCATTACAAGGAGTTAACGAACATTTTATTCCTATCATTTGTACGATATAATGTTTATGTGTTGCAATATTTGTTATTGTATACATTTTTTGGAATTGATATTATTTGGTGGCAAATTATTTGCTTAACAAACGTACAATTACTCATAATGACTATTGTGCCAAGTATTGCATTGGCTGAAGTAGGTATAAGAGGTAAAGTAAGTATTGCATTGTTCTCATTGCTCACAAATAATTCTCTGGGTGTGATAGCAACTGCAGCTAGCATTTGGCTCATCAACCTGATTGTGCCTGCATTGGCTGGAAGTTTACTGATACTTGGGTTGAGAATTGTTAGAAAATAATGTTTTATGAAGTCACTTATTATCGCTTTTGTGTTTTTGTTAATTGGTATCCGAATTTGTTCTGGCAATGAATTTTGTGGTATTACCAATACTGCTTTTCAAAACGATGAAAAAATCTCTTACACTATTTATTACTCGGTAATTGGACTGTATGTAAATGCGGGCAGCGCCACGTTTACGGCCAATTTGGAAAAGTATGCCGGAAAAACAGTGTACCATGTGGTTGGTTCAGGCTCTAGCAATCCTAGTTACGATTGGATTTTTAAAGTGAGGGACCGTTATGAAAGTTATATAGACACTTCCAATTTACAACCACAAAAGTTCATGCGCAACATAGACGAAGGAGGATACAAACAGCAAGAAAGTGCGACTTTCAACAATGAAAAGAATACGGCTACTACCCTCAAAGGCACCATTCAGATACCCAATTGCACACAAGATGTTTTAAGCTCCATTTATTATGCGCGTAATATTGACTACAACAAATACAAACCAAATGACAAGATTCCCTTTTGTATGTTCTTAGATAATGCAGTCAATAACCTGTACATTAAATACTTGGGTAAGGAGCAGATAAAAACAAAATATGGCACTTTCAATGCAATCAAATTCAAGCCACTCCTAGTGAAAGGAACTATTTTTGAAGGAGGAGAAAAAATGACGGTTTGGGTAACTGACGATGCCAATCATGTGCCTATCCGGATAGAGAGCCCGATTGCTGTTGGTTCGGTAAAAGTTGATATGATGGGATATAGCAATCTTCGTCATCCACTTAGTTCTCTTGTAAAAATACGTTGATTCCAAATGGTCACTTAAATTAGTCTATACAACTTTCCTGGCAAACACGCTAGTATATTCTGAAGCTCCAGATTCAACATCGCCACTGCAACACTGCTGCTGCTGAGCCCAGATGTAAGGTATATTTCGTCTATGTGAACCAACTCTTTGCTTTGAAGAATGTTAGCAATCGTCTGTTCATCTTTGGTGAGGTCTACAAATAGTTCCCTTTGTTTTTTTGCTGTAATTTTTTTTTGTTGCCAACCCAATACTTCCATCATCTGTTCGGTAGTAGTAAAAATAACTGCTTTGTTTTGTTGTATCAGTTTGTTGCAACCCATACTCTTTCCGTCTGTAATTCTGCCTGGTATAGCAAATAAATCCCGGTTGTAATCATAAGTAAGTTCGGCCGTTATCATACTTCCTCCTTTAGCAGCGGTTTCTATAACGATCGTTCCATCTGCCATTCCAGCTACAATTCTATTTCTTCTGGGGAAGTTGTGCTTGTCTGGCTTGGTAAATCTAGGGAACTCGGTTAATAATCCCCCATTGTACAACATTTCCTTTGCAATATTGGTATGTTGAGATGGATAAATAGTATCTAATCCGTGAGCTAAAACTCCAACTGTTGGTAATCCATTTTGCAATGCCGCTTTGTGTGCAATAGCATCTATGCCAAAAGCCATTCCGCTTACAATCAATACATTTTGTGCAGTTAGTTCTTTTACAATCTGCTCAGTCATTTGCTTGCCATAGTCTGTGTTTACCCGAGTTCCTACAATACTAATTACCCGAGAAGTATTTAAATCGGCATTGCCTCTGTAATATAAAACGGTGGGGGCATCAAAACAATTCAACAATCTTTTGGGATATTCAGCATCAGTAAGACAAAGGATTTTAATATGGTACGCTTCGCAGAAGGTTATCTCCTCTTCAATAGATTTAAAGTCAGAAAATTTTTTAATGGCGGCTGCTTTTATCATCCCAAAACCTTCTATTGATGCCAATGTTCTAATGGGGGTATCAAATATTTTAACAGCAGTTCCAAACATTTCTATCAATAGTTTTGCTTGTATAGGGCCGATGCCAGTTACTTGTGTGAGTGCGATAGTGTAAAGTGCATCTTTCAAAGTGATCAGTTATTAGTGGTTAGTTGTTAGTCGTCAATTGCTTTCATTCTAAGTGAAGATAGCCTTATTCACTAACAACTAACCACTAATAACTAACAACTGAAAGTTCCGTTCTCCTGTTCATCGCCCGGCCTTCTTCGGTGTCGTTGCTGGCAATGGGTTTCGCAGCACCAAAACCCTTGTATT
>Ga0114962_10004257_pt1 | contig 11402 bp, 11 predicted proteins | sample C_130820_MF_Meta_FD_87017 | JGI IMG/M metagenome (GOLD analysis project Ga0114962, IMG submission 87017) | Freshwater microbial communities from Lake Croche, Canada to study carbon cycling - C_130820_MF_MetaG | ecosystem: Environmental > Aquatic > Freshwater > Lake | place: Lake Croche, Canada... | reverse complement strand
AGTCAAGTGGCAGTGGCCAAAGCCACCAACCAAGGCTTGATGAAACTGCGTTTACAAATGTTTGCGCGTTTACAAAATGCAGATTTGGTTTTGTTTAAAAACCAATCTGCCAGTGCACTGGGAAATACATTAGTGTTCGAGGTTCAAAACGGCGCATTGCTGATGGTCAGCTCAGTCACGAGCTTGGTGCGCGACAGTTTGACCTTGCTCGCCTTGGTGGCTTACCTGCTGTATTTAAACTGGCAACTGAGTTTGATTGTGGCCATGCTTTTTCCAGCAGTTGCATGGTTAATGAAGGTGATGAGTAAACGTCTTTACCAAATCACGCGAGACACGCAAACGGCGACCGATGAGTTGGCCTATGTGGTGGAAGAAACCGCGCTGGCCTATCGTGAAATAAGGCTTCACCAAGCGCAGACTATGCAAGTGGGCCGGTTTCAAACCTTGGCTCAAAAACTTCAACGCTTAGCGATGAAAACCTCCATCGCCAGTTCTGGCATCACGCCGATGACCCAAATTTTGTCGGCGATCGCTTTGTCAGGGGTGATCAGCGTGGCTTTGTTGCAAAGCCATCAAACCAACATGACCGTAGGTGGATTTGCTGCATTTGTGACAGCTATGTTGATGCTTGTCGCCCCGATCAAACACCTGTCTGAAATCACGGGCCCACTCACCCGTGGTTTGGCGGCTCTTGAGCGTGGATTTGAATTGATAGAAAACACCCCCACAGAAACTGGTGGCAGCTTTACCACTGAGAAAGCGCGTGGTCATATCGTCTTTGAAGATCTTTCGGTCAGGTACAACGACGATCTGCCTTGGGCTTTGGAAAACATCAACTTGAACATTGCTCCGGGTGAAACCATTGCTTTGGTAGGCACCTCAGGCGCTGGCAAAACCACTTTAGCCAATGCATTGATTCGCTTTGTTGAAGCTACTCAGGGAAAAACGTTGCTAGATGGCGTTGCTGTTCAAGATTGGGATTTATTTTCTTTGCGTCAACAATTTGCGCTGGTCAGCCAAAATGTGGTTGTACTGAACGACAGCTTGGCAGCTAATGTCGCCTTGGGACAAACGCCAAACGAACAACGGGTAATACAGTGCTTGAAGGCAGCCCACTTAAGCGACTACTTGGCCACCCTGCCCCAACATATCCACACACTGGTGGGACACAACGCATCCACTATGTCTGGCGGGCAAAGACAGCGACTCGCCATTGCCCGAGCTTTGTACAAGGACGCGCCAGTGCTGATTTTGGATGAGGCTACTTCGGCTTTGGATAATGAATCTGAACGACTGGTGCAAGACGCATTGCAAAGTCTGCAAAAAAACAAAACCACCTTGGTGATTGCCCACCGTTTAACCACCATTGAAAAAGCAGACCGTATTGTTGTTATGGAGAGTGGACGCATTGTGGAGCAAGGCACGCACCAGCAGTTGCTTCAGATGCAAGGCGCTTATGCCGCCATGTTCAAACTGAGCCAATCAACGGGCCTCACGCCCTTGCAGTAATGACAAAACTTCCGATACAAACTCATCTGTACTGGGTTGGATCAAGCGGCGACACCATGTCTCGTTGTGAAACGATGTGCGCTCTGGGTGAGTGAACCAAACTAGGGTAGGTTTGCGTAAAGCCACAGCCATGTGATAAGGGCCTGAGTCGGTTGATATAAAAACATCGCAAGCATCAATCAAGCCGCTTGAACTGCTCAAGGTGGTCTCACCTGCCGTATCGATGATGTGAACCGGCTGTTTGCTGATGTTGTTTAAGAGCCCAATGAACTCTTGGTTCACCTCTTTTTCAAAGGGTGCACCACTCAATACCAATTGAGCAGGATGTTTTTGCAGCAACTGGTGAAAACAGTTTGCCAAATGAGACAAAGAGGGCCTCTTGTGCATGGCGTCTGGGGTGCCACAACCTATGTTCAAGCCAATGCTAGGCAAATCTGCAATAAATCGATGCTGGTAGGTTGATTGCCATTCTTTTCCCTCCTCAGTCACCTGCATTTCTACGGGCGTCGTGCCTCTTTCTAAACCCAGCGCTTTGAGCACCACAAAATCTCGGTGGGTGTAGTCCATCGGTAACTCTAGGCCATGACTTTTCGCATAATCTTGAAGACTGGGTGATGTGTGCTGGTAGAAAAGAGACCGCAGGGGAAACTGTGCAATACCCCAAGTGGATGCGCCAGAGGTTTGGCCAGCCAACCAAGTTAAGAGCGAAGTTTTAATGCCATGCGGTTCAAAATCAATCACCCAGTCAGCATTTACCTCTTTTAAAACCTGGCTGAACGATTTCCAAATGTCCTTGAAGGGCACTTTTTGCCCTTGGGGATGCGAAGGATCTTTGTCTCGCGCAGTGATGAAATGCGCGCTGCTCAATAGAGGATGCTGCTGAATCAATGCTTCGGTCGGGTAGCCAGGGTGCTTGCTTAAAAACACCAAATGCAATTTAGCGTGAGGCCAGCGATTTTTTAAAACTCGCCATGCGGCAGAACTTCGCAGCAAATCGCCAACGCCTAAGCTGTGCGACTTGATCATCAGAATCGATTGGGGATCAGGCATCACGATGAAAGAACCTGCTGGTAAAGAACTTCATATTGCGCGGCCACCTGGGGCCACAGGCAGTTGTTGGCAAATGCAACTGAATTGATTTTGAATTTGGCATGAACCGGAGGTTGCGAAAGCTCTTCAACAGCCTCAATTATTTCTGTTGTACTTGTGGGGTTAGTCAAAATAAACGCATTCAAGCCATGCTGTAGGTCTGCCGCAATGCCGCAGTACGCTGATGAACTGACTATCACCGGTAAGCCATGCGACATGGCTTCAAGCACCACCATGCCAAAGGTGTCTTCCAAAGTGGGATGCAGCAAGATATCGGCTGAGGCATAAATTTCATTCATGGCACTGACCACACCTAAAAATTTAACCCTGTCTGCTATACCTAAAGCCTCAAGCTGGCCTTGCCAGTTTTTTAAGGGCGCCGCTTTTCCAACCACGAGCAATTTATACGACGAATCTAAAGCAGACAAAGCTTTTAAAACTGTCTGCAAATTTTTCTTCACCGAATCGTTTCCAACCCACAACAGTATTTTTGAACCCAGCGTCTGGTCAGCAAAAAAACGTGTACTTTGCAAGGTGTCACTGTCTTTAGGGATGCGCGGATAAACGCCAGGCGCAATGCTAAACAACTGACTGTCGGGCAAGGGCGGACGCATTTGCTGCAACTGTTGCCTCAAAGGCTTAGAAACCGCCACCCACAAACGCTTATGAGAAATACGAAACCGGAAAAACTCTAAGGCTGCGTATGTCCACAATCGAGGACTAGACCCAAATTTCAGCTTGTGCCCGAAATTTTTATCAAAGCTTTTGCAGCGCATGGGAATGACATGAACTGTTTGAATATTCCCATGCCAAGTATTTTCATGAGAATGAACAATATCAAACCCCTCATGCGTCAACCACCAAGTAGCCACCGCATACCAAAGTTGATTGAGCCACCGAGGACGTTTGAAAAACAATGCAATCGGGTGGAAGCTAACGCCGTGCAAAGAGGTATCCATGGTTTGCGCAAACACATGAATGTCGTGCCTTTGTGCCAAATCCAATGTCACTGCAACTGCATAGGCTTCTGCGCCACCAGCACTGGCGCAAAACGTACGGTGCAACACAGCAATTTTCAAACGCTTGTTCAAGCGATCCATGCTAGCTACTTCGCTCTTTTGCTGTCTTCATAGCCACTCAACACTTTAAGCAAGAATTGCGCTGTGTGGGTCGAGCGAACCACTGGCACACGAGGCAGTGCCGACAGCCTGTCTGAAGAATTGGCTCGGCCTCTATGGGTTGTGGTGGCTGCCTCATAGCCCGCTTCTAAAACCAAGTCTTCATGTTTGGGTAAGAAATGTCCATAGGGATAGCAAAATTGCGTCACAGGCATTTGTAGCATGTGTTCCAAATCCAATTTGCTTTGAAGCAACTCTTCACGCACCTGAGTCAAGGTCAATTGCGTCAAGTCTGCATGGCTGCTGGTGTGCGATCCGACCTCCATGCCACCATTCACCCATGCTTGAAGTTCTTGGGCTGTCATGAGTGGGGCTTGGGGAATGCCTAATGAGCTGTCCCATTGGTTGAACTTACCCACCAATCCACTCACCACATAACAGCTTGCGCTGAAACCATATTGCTTTAAAACGGGTAGCGCATGGGTGAAATTACTTTGGTAGCCGTCGTCAAAAGTAATGCCAACCACTTTCCCCTTTTTCTCGCCACGCACATAGGGCATCAACGCAGCCATGTCCAGCCCTTGATAACCCAGCCGATCAAGCCAGTGCATTTGCGAAGCAAAGGCAGCGGGTGACACCCACAGGCTTCGCATGGGCGTGCCTTTTGGGGGAGGATCTTGCGTATGGTGATACGTCAAAATAGGAACAGCGGCAGGCGATGTCATAACAGCACAATGTTGTAGTCTTCTGGCCCCATACCTGTTTCCGCCATCAAAGAAATAGGTTTGCGAATAAAGTCACTCAAACCTGCCAAGTGGTGATTTTCTTCTTCTTGTAAAAGTTCGATAACAGCTGGCGAAGCGAGTACGCGAAATTCTTGAGGGTTGAATTGTCTGGCTTCCCGCAAAATTTCCCGCAAAATGTCGTAGGCCACAGTGCGAGCAGTGCTGACGATGCCGCGCCCTTGACAGCTCGCACAGGGTTGGCAAAGCAAGTGTGCAAGTGACTCGCGGGTTCGTTTGCGGGTCATCTCTACCAATCCCAAGGGTGAAAAACCACTGAAGGAAGTCTTAACTCGGTCTTTGGCCAGTTGTTTTTCAAACTCACTTAAAACAGCTGATTGATGGTCTTGCCGTTGCATGTCGATAAAGTCGATGACCATCATGCCGCCAAGATTGCGCAAGCGTAATTGGCGTGCAATAGCACCCGCTGCTTCTAAATTGGTTTTGAATATGGTTTCATCAAAACTTTTAGCGCCCACAAAACCGCCGGTGTTCACATCCACCGTTGTCATGGCTTCGGTTTGGTCGATGATCAAATAGCCACCCGATTTAAGCTCAACCCTTCGACCCAAAGCAGCTTGAATATCTGCATCGATATTGAATAAATCAAAAATCGGGCGCTCACCTTTGTAGTGCACGAGTTTGCCCACAGAAGACGGCATGAATTCTTCGCCGAAAGACTTCAACATGCCAAACTGTTCGCCAGAATCAATACGAATGGTTTGTGTGCCCTCGGTCACGAAATCTCGCAAAACCCGTTGAAGCAAATTTAAATCTTGGTGCAGCAGCGACTTGGCGGCTTGGTTGACAGATGCAAACCGGATACGCTCCCAGGTTTTTCGCAAGTAAGCGATATCTTCACTGAGCTCTTGGTCTGTCGCCTCTTCACCATTGGTGCGCAGAATAAAACCACCCTTGGCATCACCTTGGTGGGCTAATTTTGCAAGTCTGTCGCGCAATACATAGCGTTGTTCAGTGGGGATTTTCTGGGACACACCTATGTGATCATCTTGCGGCAGAAACACCAGCAACCGCCCTGCAATGCTGATTTGCGCCGATAAACGCGCCCCTTTAGAACCCAAGGGGTCTTTCATGACCTGAACCAGCATCGACTGGCCCTCAAACACCTGCTTTTCGATGGGCAGAACAGGCGACGGTGCAGTCTCGGGTTCTGCATGCTTGGCGCTGACACTGCTCATCAAATCTGCAACATGCAAAAAAGCCGATCGCTCTAAACCAATGTCAATAAACGCTGACTGCATGCCGGGCAAAACGCGAACAACTTTACCCAAGTAAATATTGCCCACCAAGCCACGCTCAAGAGAGCGCTCGATATGCACTTCTTGCACCGCACCGTTCTCAACCACCGCTACGCGGCTTTCGTGGGGTGACCAGTTAATGAGGATGTCTTGCTGCATTCAGGCTGCCTCAATTGATTTGAGTAACTGGGTAGTTTCATACAAAGGCAACCCCATGATGCCAGAGTAGCTGCCTGAAATTTTTTGGATAAAAGCACTTGCGCGACCTTGCACGGCATAAGCACCCGCTTTGCCCATGGGCTCTTGACTGTCTACATAGGCTTGTATGTCTGCAGCGGTCATTTGGGTAAATTTAACGCTAGAACGGCTCAAGGCCAAGTGAATGCGGTGATTGTGACCGATGGCTACAGCAGTCAACACTTGGTGCGTTTTGCCAGATAACTGGGTCAGCATCTCAATAGCTTGGTCGGCATTCGCGGGTTTCCCCAAAATACGTTGGTCAATGACGACGGTGGTATCGGCGCACAAAACAGGCCTAAAGGGCAATGACTGCTCATGCATATGCAGCATGGCCGCTTTCAATTTCAAACGGGTGACGCGCTTGACGTACTTCAGCGCAGACTCGTTGGGAAACAATGCTTCAAGGGCTTCAGCAGCAGCCAGGTCTGTGGGCAGCAGCAACTTAAAGGCAACACCAATTTGCTCGAGCAAAGCCTGACGCCTAGGACTTTGCGACGCTAAATAGATGAAGGGAGAAGAACTCATTCTCGGTGATAGGGGTGATTCGTCATGATGGACCAACAACGGTAGAGTTGCTCAATCAGAACAACTCGGACCATGGCGTGGGGCAAAGTCATGTCGGACAAACGCATCAGTGTGCTGCCGTTCTGGCGAATAGCAGGGTCAAATCCATCAGCGCCGCCAATAATCATTGCCACATCTTGCCCTTGGGCTTGCCAATCGGTCCAACGAAGTGCTAGCGCTTTGGTGGTGCTATGTTGACCGTGTTCATCTAGCCAAATTTTGTGGCATTCACGAGGCAAAACTTCATTGATCCGTTTTGCCTCAGCTGCCCAAATTTGATCCTTTGTCCGCGAACCACGCGGTTCGGCTTTAACGGTTTTAAGACTTACAGCAGCTTCGGGAGGAAAACGCTTGTGGTAATCGTCCCAGGCCATTTGTGCCCAGTCAGGAACACGCATACCCACAGCAACCACCCACAGCTTCATGCTTTACGCGTTTGACGAGGGCTGGTTTTCTTGGCAGGAGTCTTGCGAGCGGGGGGTTTTGCTGAAACCGATTTCTTGGCAGGTGTAGCCTTTGACGGTATGGCTTTCGCTGATGCTTTTTTAGCAGATGCTTTTTTGGTAGGTGCTTTCTTGGCCGCAGGCTGAGGGGCTTCAATCGGTTTGGGCGCAGCGGGTTTGGGTGCACCCAGTTTGATACGAACAGGTTTTTCGCCCCAAATTTCTTCTAAGTGGTAGTAGGTACGAATGGCCGGCTGCATGATGTGGACCACCACAGAGCCGCAGTCGACGATGATCCATTCGCCGTTGTCCTCACCTTCCATGCGCGGTTTACCAAAACCCGACTCCTTCACACCATCGCGCACACTGGCGGCCAATGCTTTGGTTTGGCGATTGGATGTGCCACTGGCAATCACCACCCGCTCAAACAGCGAAGACAAGTGCTCTGTATTGAAGACCACAATCTCTTGTGCTTTGACATCTTCGAGACTGTCGACAATGCTTCGTTGCAGTTTTTGAACGTCTTTTTTTTCAGCAGCTTCTGTCATGGGGTTCCAAATAAAGTTGGTTTTGTTGGATGTAATGGGCGACGAGTGGACTAAGAAGATCGGAATCAGGCTGGCCGCACGCATAACTGGCGCGAAGCTCAGAGGAACTGATAGCCATCAAAGGCATGTGCATTCGCGTCACCCTTTCTGAGGGGAGATTGTGCCACTCGACAGCGGCGGGGGTTTCAGAAGAAAGCATGGGTCGCTCAACCACCACGAGTTGCGCAATTTCTAAAATACGCTCCGATTCATGCCATTGGCTAAAGCTGGCTGCCTGATCTCTGCCAATCAAAAGATAAAAAGCGGCTTGGGGGTGGCGCGCTTGCAGCTCAGTCAAGGTTTGCACGGTGTAACTTGGACCAGCTCGGCTTATTTCCATTTCTTCTACGATGGTTTGTGGGCAGGTTTGAAACGCCAATCGTGCCATCGCCAGTCGATGGGAGGCATCAGTTAAAACTCTCGACTTATGCCAGGCTTGGCCGGTTGGAACGACATACAGCAGATCGAGTTTGAGTTGCACAACAGCCTCACGCGCCAAGGTTTCATGTGCAAGGTGGGGTGGGTCAAAAGATCCACCAAAGAGTCCAATGCTGTGAAGCAAACTCAAGAGGCCTTTACCCAATCTTGCGGAACAAGGAAATGGGAGTAGAGCTTTTCTTCAGCAGAACCAGGTTCGGGCTGTTGCTGGTACGACCAACTCACCAAGGGCGGTAAAGACATCAAAATTGATTCAGTTCGTCCACCCGACTGAAGTCCAAAATGTGTACCTCGGTCCCAGACCAAATTGAACTCCACATAGCGGCCTCGTCGGTAGAGTTGATGGTCTCTTTCACGCTCACCGTAAGGTGTGTTCATGCGTTTTTCCACAATGGGTAAGTAAGCGTGGTTAAAAGCGTTGCCCACACTTTGCATCATGGCAAAGCTTTTCTCAAACCCCAGTTCTGCAAAGTCATCGAAAAATATGCCTCCCACACCACGGGGTTCGTTGCGGTGCTTGAGGAAAAAATATTCGTCACACCATTTTTTAAATCGGGGATAGTAAGTGGCATCAAAACCATCTAAGGATTTTTTACATTGGGTATGAAAGTGAGTCGCATCCTGATCAAAGCCGTAATAAGGCGTCAAATCCATACCGCCTCCAAACCAAGCCACGGCGTCCCCCGATTCAGGCTGCGCCAGCAAAGCTCGGACATTAAGGTGCACAGTGGGAACGTAAGGGTTACGGGGATGAAACACCAAAGACACGCCCATGGCTTCAAATGATGAACCGCTGAGCTCTGGGCGATGTTGGGTAGCCGACGGTGGGAGTTTGGGGCCGCGCACATGAGAAAAACCGCAACCTGCTCTCTCAAACACTTTGCCGTTTTCAAGAATTTGCGTGATGCCATTGCCTTGCAAAGTCTCGCCAGCAGGTTTTTCCCATTTATCAACCAAAAAAGCATTGCCATCAATCGCTGCTATTGCTGAAGTAATGCTTTGTTGCAAGCCGAGTAAATAAGCTCTGACAGGTTCAAAAGAGGGGTTCATGTTCAAAAAGACCTGAAGTTGTTGGCTTGGGGCATTACCTGCGAATGGCGCGGTGGCCGATATCTCGACGCATTTGCATACCTTGGAAATTAACTTTATCGGCAAGCTCGTAAGCACGGGTTTGCGCTTGTTTGACTGTGTCGCCCAATGCGGTGACACACACAACACGCCCGCCGTTGGTGAACACTTTGCCTTCTCTTTGAACAGTGCCCGCGTGAAACACCATGGCTTCTTCGCTGTCCGGTCCCAACCCATGTATCTCTTGCCCTAACTCAGGTGTGGCTGGGTAGTTGGCAGCGGCCAATACAACGCCTAAGGCACAACGCCTGTCCCATTGCAGTTCGGTATTTGCCAACAGATGGGTGTCCGAATCGGTGGCAGTCCAAAGCAACTGCAGCAAATCGCTTTTGAGTCGCATCACGATGGGCTGAGTTTCTGGGTCACCCATTCGGCAATTGAATTCAAGCACTTTGACAGCGCCCATTCGGTCAATCATCAGACCTGCGTAAAGAAAGCCGGTGTAGGGGATGCCGTTTTGCTGCATGCCTTTGAGGGTGGGGAAAATCACTTCACGCATGACTTTGGCGTGGATTTCTGGCGTCACCACGGGCGCAGGCGAATATGCCCCCATGCCGCCCGTGTTCGGTCCTTGATCGGCATCGAGCAAGCGTTTGTGGTCCTGTGATGTCGCCAGCGGAACTGCCGCCAAGCCATTGGCGACCACCATGAAGCTGGCCTCCTCACCGTCTAAAAATTCCTCAATGACCACTCTTGCAACACCTTGGTTGTGCTGAACACCCGCATCCTTGGCAAGCATGTGGTTAATGGCTGCATGCGCTTGCGGCAGGTCCAAGGCCACCACCACCCCTTTGCCGGCAGCCAAACCATCGGCTTTGACCACAATGGGTGCGCCTTTGGCGTCAACATAAGCATGCGCTTTTTCCGGATCTTCAAAGACTTGGTAGTCCGCTGTGGGAATACCATATTTGTGCATGAATGCTTTTGAAAAAGCCTTGGAGCTTTCAAGCTGGGCGGCGGCCTGCGTAGGCCCAAATATACGCAAACCGTGTTGACGGAATTCGTCGACGATGCCATCAGCCAAAGGAGCTTCAGGGCCTACCACGGTCAGGTCAATGCCATTAGCCACAACCCATTCACGCAGTGCCACTTTGTCGGTGAGCGACAAGTTATGGAGATCTTTGTTGGTGGCGGTTCCACCGTTACCTGGAGCCACATAAATGCGCTGGACTAGCGAGGATTGGTTGAGTTTCCATGCCAAGGCATGTTCACGCCCACCGCTGCCAACCATGAGTATTTTCATAGTGCGGCGTTATGAAAAACCTCTTGAACATCGTCAAGTTCTTCAAGAGCGTCAATGATTTTTTGCATTTTCAGTCTGTCATCATCATTTAATTCGATGGTGACTTCGGGGCGGTAAGTCACTTCAGCCATTCCTGCTTGTAAACCCAACGCATCAAGGGCGGCTTTGACGGCCTCAAAGGCGGGCGTTGGTGTCAAAACTTCCACCGCACCATCTTCATCCATCAACACATCATCAGCACCTGCTTCTAAGGCCGCTTCCATGACAGCATCTTCCGATGTGCCTGGCGCAAAAATCAATTGGCCACAGTGCTTGAACTGAAAAGCCACCGACCCTTCTGTTCCCAAATTACCGCCATGTTTACTCAAAGCATGGCGCACCTCGGCAACTGTGCGGACTTTGTTATCTGTCATGGTGTCAACGATCAAAGCGACGCCGCCTATGCCATAGCCTTCATAGCGAATTTCTTCATAGCTGACGCCTTCCAAATTGCCAGTGGCTTTGTCAATATTGCGCTTGACGGTATCTGCAGGCAAGTTGACGGATTTGGCCTTTTCAATCGCCAAACGCAAGCGGGGGTTGGCGCTTAAATCAGCGCCACCCGTGCGTGCGGCCACCATGATCTCGCGAATGACACGGGTCCAAACTTTGCCTCGCTTTTCGTCTTGTCGACCTTTACGGTGCTGTATGTTGGCCCATTTGCTATGCCCAGCCACGTTTAGCCTGCCTCAGCTTCTTCGGGTTCGGCAGGCTCTGATTTAGAAGATCGGGATTCTTTTTTGGGCAAAGGCTGGATGTCGAGCAAGACCTCCTCTTTGTCATCAATATCCACTGTGAGTCGACCACCATCAATAAGCCGGCCAAACAGCAACTCATCGGCCAGCGCACGGCGAATCATGTCTTGTATGAGTCGTTGCATAGGGCGAGCGCCCATGAGCGGATCGAAACCTTTTTTGGCTAAAAACTTGCGCAGCACATCGGTGAAGGTGACATCGACTTTTT